>OBLV0100000010.1_pt1 | contig 204937 bp, 191 predicted proteins | sample 1520071 | NCBI WGS metagenome assembly OBLV01 (sample SAMEA3888446, study PRJEB22518) | metagenome | reverse complement strand
CGGTACGAGGCGGCGACTGGCCTGCGGTTGCATGCGGCTGCCGCTGAGTTGATGCGGTTGGCGGGTGGCTGTGTTTCGACGCGGGGCAGAATGCGGTGGCGCAGCGGTACTGGATTGCTGCGTTGCGGGATGCGCATGCGGCGGGGGATCGGGCGCTGGGTGCGAACGTGCTCGGTTTCATGTCCTGCCAGGTCAAGGACCTGGGTCGCTACGGGGAGGCGGTGCGCTTGGCCGAGGCAGCTTTGCGTGGCTGCGAAGGGGCCAGCCTGCGTGTGACGGCGATTCTGCATATCCGGCTGGCCCAGGCGCAGTCCAAGACTCACGATGTGAACGGTTGCCGATCCTCGATTGAGCGGGCTCGAGAGGCGCTGCGATCCGTACCTCCGGAGTCAGGTGAGCCGGACTGGTCGTACTGGATGGACGACGCCCAGCTCACCGCGTTCACCGCAGCCTGCTACCTGTGGCTGCACGACTGGGACCGGGCCGAGAAGCATTACACCGCCGCCCTGCGGCGACGAAACCAGCCCCGCGCTAGGGCGAGCGTGACGTGGCACGCGAAGCTGGCCGGGGTGCTGGCAGGAAAGGGCGAACCGGAACACGCCTGTGAGCAGGCTGGCATGGCGGTCGATCTGCTCACCGACGAGGTCGACTCTGCCCGCTGCGCTGGTTGTCCACGCGGCGTGCGATGCGCTGCGGCCCTACCGGCGGCTGGCCGCCGGGCGAGACCTCACCGACCGGGTAAACCGGCTCCCCACAGTCTCGACCTGACCTTTCTTCCGCAGCCGCGGCCGGCTCGGATGCGGGTGACTGCCCTCGCGCCCAACGTGGGTACGAATGGAACACCGCGATAGGTGCCAGCCGGGTCAGCGGTATTATTCCGGTGGACCATGCTATGGACGACCGTGGCTCACTTATTACCGAATTTCCGAGACGCCGGACCTTTCGCTGCCGGCGCTGCACCCATCAATAGACTATAAGTAGGAGTCTTTATGACCGCCCGGAATGACCAAGACAGCTTGATCGACAGCGCCGATGCACAAGCAGTCACTGACCGGAGCGCTGCTGGAGCTGCCTGTGGATTCTGCGCTGTAATCCATGGGGAGGAGCAAGTCACCCTAATTTCCGAGAACTCGCGCCTGATGTCGTTCCTGGATCACCGGCCGCTGTTCCACGGACATGTCCTGCTCATCCCCAAGCTCCATGTCCAGCTCATGAGCGAGTTGCCGGCCGACCGGGTGCAGGAGTTCTTTGCGGAAGCTCAACGCCTGGAGCGAGCTGTTGAATCAGGGCTGGCGGCCGACGGGTCAATGATACTCATCAACAACGTGGTCAGTCAGTCCGTCCCGCACCTGCACCTACATGTCATCCCGCGCCGGAAGAAGGATGGTTTGCGGTTTTGGTTGGGGCCGAGGCACCCCTACGACGATGAGCATCCGGCCGAACTCTACGCCGGCAAGATCCGCGCTGCGCTGAGATCTGCTTAACCACTCATCCGGATCGGTGGCGACTGGCGCAGCTTAGGGCTGGAAGTCAACTCGGAGCGTATCGCTGTCAGGCAGGACGATGGCAGTGGCACCATTGTTGGTCGCCCAGCCGTCCGGGATGAGGAACCAGCGAGTGTTGGCGAAGATCAGCAGTCGCAGGCCGGAGTACCGGAATTGGTACGCGCTGTCCGTACCACTCAGCGACACGACCTGCACTCCTGGCCCGGAGATCTGCAGCCGGTCCCGGCTGTAAATCACCGCAGCGGGCTGGCTGCTGGGCGTGCTGACCGTATACTCGGCAAGCCGGACACCCGCTTGGTTCGCGTACAGGCTTTCCGCCCAAAATGCCGCCAGGATCGCCGTCCCGATGAGGCAGATCCGTACCACCCACAGGTTGGCGGCACTACCGTTACTCGCGGCGCTTAAACCCGGCGCATTGGTAGGCCGGAACCCGGCTATCCCGAGCACTGCGCCGGAGCCGAGCAGCAGGGCCGAGGCGAGCGGTGGCAACGCCCACTGGGTAATCCAGAGTGGAGCGATCAGGCCGGTCACACCAATGGCGAGGAGCACGCCAGTTGTCACCTGAACGGCGATGGCTACCACTGCGGCGGGCCGCCGCGACTTAGTACGGCGAAGCCAGCCGTCGAGCCGTCGGCGTACCGTCCACAGCAGCGCGGTCAGCAGCAAAACGAGCACCAGGGGCAGCAGCGCGAGTTCCGGCGCCCGGACTAGGTAATCCTGGGTCGACAGCCGCAGGACGCTGCGGTCGATGCCGAAGTAGGCATAGTAGGCGTCGGTACGTACTTGGCCGAAGAAATACAGCAACGCCGTCACAAGGGTCGACGGAGCGACGACCGAACCGAGCACCTGCAGCGCCCGCGCGGCGCTGGTGACATCTTTGTTTGAGTTCTCTGACATATTAGTCGTGGTAGGCTACGGTTTATTGGGATGCTATTCGGATCGTCGCGCGTCGGGGGGGCAATGTATTCCTGGGATTCCGCAGGGATTGTGGCTGGGCGGCAACGGCGTCGGCGAGGCGGGCGCTGGCGCCGTCGAACCCGGCGGGGTGGGCGGACAGGTGTCACCCGTGGCCCCGCAGGGGCTGGCGGTGGGTGACCCTGATCCGGTTGAGTCCGGCGGAGTGGAGGGGCAGCGCATACCCGGGGTCGAGCAGGGGCTTTCGCTGCCTGGGGGAGGCGCCAGCGAGCCAGGCCCGCAGGAAACCCCGGAAATCCCGCACGGGTTCTGGGGGATGGGCGCGGGCACGGTCGGATCAGCCACCCGTCTAGGCTGGGGATCGAGGGACGGCTGTGGGTCACCACCAAAGGTAGCCTGCTGAACCGGCTGGCTAGGTCTCCCGCCGTCCCGAGTACAACCGCTGAGTGCGGTCAGCACAATCATCAGTGCAATCATCAGCATGACCATTATGCGGTAATTATAGCTCCTACCCCCACGGCCTAGCTGTTTGTCGTATCCGCCCATACATTTTTGAGCCACTCAGAAGCCAGATGATACGGCCAGACCTGATAGTAGGGCTTCGTACCTTTTTGGTGGGCATGAGCGGTCTCGTGGTGAGTTACCACCCGCATCCGTGCCTGGTGCGAGCTTGAACGCCGATGATCCGAGCCCTCCGGCTGGCCGCCGGGGGACCGCCGTAGGCTGAGCGCATGCTGCGTACCGTGATCCTCGCGGCCGCCCGCAACGACCGCCTGAAGGAGCTTGTCATCACCGCCCCGGTCAGCCGGAGCGTGGTACGGCGCTACGTGGCCGGCGAGGGCGTCGACGATGCTCTCCGGGTCAGCCGCGAGCTCACCAGTCAGGGTCTGACGGTGACGCTGGACCACCTTGGCGAGGACACCACCGAGCCGGAGCACGCCACCGCGGCCGCTAAGGCATACCTCACCCTGCTGCACCGGCTGGCCGAGGAGGGGTTGACCGCACCGCTGGCCGGCCGGCCGGGTCCGGCCGGCGCCGAGATCAGCGTCAAGCTGTCCGCGCTCGGCCAAGCGCTGGATGAGCGGCTGGCTACCGAGCACGCCCGGCAGATCTGCGGGGCGGCCGAGGCAGCCGGCAGCACGGTCACCCTGGACGCCGAGGACCACACCACCACCGACGCCACCCTGCGCACCCTGCACGAGCTGCGGGCCGACTTCCCGGCTACCGGCGCGGTGCTGCAGTCCTACCTGCGGCGTACCGAGTCCGACTGCCAGGAGCTGGCCACCGCCGGCTCCCGGGTCAGGCTGTGCAAGGGCGCGTACAACGAGCCGCCCGAGGTGGCCTTCACCCACCCGGTCGAGGTGGACCAGTCCTATGTCCGTTGCCTCAACGCCCTCATGGCTGGCGCGGGTTACCCGATGGTCGCCACCCACGACCCGCGGCTGATCGCGATCGCTGACGAGCGGGCCCGCTGGTACGGCCGGGAACGGGGCAGCTACGAGTTCCAGCTCCTGTACGGTGTACGTCCGGCAGAGCAGAAACGGCTGGCTGGACGCGGCGAGACGGTGCGGGTGTACGTCCCGTATGGCGATGAGTGGTACGGATACCTGATGCGCCGGCTGGCCGAGCGTCCGGCCAACCTAGCCTTCTTCCTCCGGTCGATGGTGAGCAGACGATGACACTAGCTGTACTCGGCGCCGGCAAGCTCGGCGAGGCATTGCTGTCTGGAATGCTGCGGGCCGGTACTCCGCCGGCTGAGGTGCTGCTGACCGCCCGGCGGGCCGAGCGAGCCCGGCTGCTCACCGAGCGGTACGGCGTACGGGTGGTGACCAACCGGGAGGCCGCGGCGCAGGCCGAGGTGCTGATGGTCACCGTGAAACCGCAAGATATCGACGCGCTGGTCGATGAGCTGACCGCCATCGGCCCGGACACCCTGGTGGTGTCCTTCGCCGCCGGTATCCCCACGTCGTACTACGCCAAGCGGCTACCCGACGGTGTGCCGGTGGTCCGGGTGATGACCAACACCCCGGTGCTGGTGGATGAGGCGATGAGCGCAATCAGCGCTGGCGAGCATGCCAGCGAGCGGCACTTGGTGACGGTCGGTGCCCTGCTGTCCCGGGTCGGCAAGGTGGTCCGGGTACCGGAGTCCCAGCAGGACGCGGTGACCGCGCTGTCCGGCAGCGGTCCGGCGTACTTCTACTACCTGGTCGAAGCGATGACCGACGCCGGTATCCTGCTCGGGCTGCCGCGGGTGCTCGCTCACGACCTGATCGTGCAGGCCGCGCTGGGTGCAGCGGTGATGCTGCGGGACTCCGGCGAGCACCCGGTCACGCTGCGGGAGGCGGTCACCTCGCCGGCCGGTACCACCATCAACGCGATCCGGGAGTTGGAGAACCACCGGGTCCGGGCCGCCCTGATCGCGGCCATCGAGGCGGCCCGGGACCGCAGCCGGGAGCTCGGCCGCGTACACGAATAGGGTCGCCGGGTCAACCCTCAGCCGCCCGGCTGGCGTGTAAAGCGTCGGGGGTGTCATGTCGCAGGCCACCGACCGCGAGTTCGCCGAGTTCGTCGCAGCGCACTCCGATCCACTGTTGCGGGTAGCGTTCCTGCTCACCGGCGAGCAGGCCGCCGCTGAGGACCTGCTGCAAAACGCGCTGGTCCGGCTGTACTTGGTGTGGCACCGGCTGGACACCAGCGAGCCGCCGATCGGCTACCTGCGCCGGGTGCTGTACACCAGCCACGTCTCGTCCTGGCGCCGCCACCGGCTGCCGGAGACGCTCACCGCCGATCCGCCTGAGCGGCCGGCCGGCAGCGATGACTACGCGACCAGCGACGAGCGGGACCGGTTGTGGCGGCTGGTCTCCCGGCTGCCCACCATGCAGCGCGCGGTGATCGTGCTGCGCTACTACGAGGACCTACCGGAGTTCGAGATCGCCGCGTTGCTGCGGATCAGCCCAGGTTCGGTGAAGGTGCACGCCTCGCGCGGTCTGCGGCGACTGCGTGCGCTGGAGGGTTGCCAACCGGCTCAGCCAACGCAGGTAGGCGGATGATGACCGATTTCGAGCAGCGGCTGCGGGACAGCTTGCGGGCGGGTGCCGCCCAAGCTCGGCCGGCACAACTTTCACCGGTCCGGGGCTGGCCCGCCCCCTCCTGCTGGACTCGGTTCGAGCGCCGGCTGCGAGACAGCCTGCGCTACGGCGCGGCGAAGGTGGATAGCGCTAAGGCCACCAAGGCCAGCGGGGCCGCCATCGGCAGCGCGCGTCCGGGACCGGCCGCCCCCAGCCGTCAGCGGCGCGGCCTGGTGGTGGTGCTGGCAGCGGCGATGGTGGTGTTGGTCACTGCCGCGCCGGTGGTCTGGCAGGTGTGGCGGAGCGCATTGGTCCGGTCCAGCCCGATCCCGCTGACTGCGCCGCTGACTGCCCCGGCCGACCCGGCGTGGCAGGTCACCGTTGGGCTGACCGGCACCCTGGCGGCAGCAACGGCCGGTCCGCTGCCGGGCGACAGCACGATCTCCGCCCGAGCCGGTTCGTACGCATACCTGGTGATTCGGGTGACCCCGAGCCACCCAGACGGCAAGACCTACCTCGAACAGTGGCTCGGCGGCGGCTGGGTGCGGCGCGGGGCGCACAACACCGACCAGAGCAGCCGGGAGGTGCTCGCCGTCCGGGCCCCGGCTGCTGGGCTGACGGCGAGCTACCGGCTGTACGTACCGGCTGCGAGCGGCCACCGGGGCGCTTACTCAACGCCAGTCCAGGTGCGGGCCGCATCCTAAGGGGAACGATGCGCATTCGATCCGGCCTGCTGGCGGTAGCGGTGGGTCTGCCCATCGCGCTGGTCCCCACGACGGCGTACGCCACCGGTCCCGGAGTGCTGGCGTACGCGAAGTACACCACCGCCAGCGGTCTCGCCGGACGGTAGCAAGATCGCTTACCGGCGAACCGGCAACGGCACCGAGTTGTGGGTCGCAACCGCGAACGGTACCGGCCAGACCAGGGTGGCCACCGGGGTGGTTGGCCCGGTCTCGTGGTCACTGGACGGCACCCGGCTGGTCGGCCAGCGATATTCCGGTGGGTTGGTCGTCGTCGCCGTGGCCAGCCACGCGGTCACCCCGATCCCGGGCAGCGCCGCCGATGAGGTCGATCCGCAGTGGAGTCCAGACGGGACGCTGATTGCTTCGACCAACAACTTCCGGATCGATGGCGGCGGCGGGGTGCACTCCGACCAGGTACTGCGCCGACCGGACGGGTCCAGCCGGGTGGCCCGTCCGAACACCCTGACCGGACCGTGGTCCGCGGACGGCCGGCGGATGCTGATCAATGACAACAACGACCTACTGCTCGCGACCGACGTGCTGACCGGCACCAGTACCACCTTGTCCACCCTGCGGCCCTCCGCCGACTACCTCCGCACCGCTTGGGCCGGGCCCAAGGCCTACCTCGGCTTCCAACTGACCGTGCCCTACCAGCCGCTGTCCCGGAAGGTCGTCCGGATGGATGAGGCCGCGAACCCCGACCAGGCGCTCTTTACTGCCGCTCGCGGACAACGCGCTGTACCCCTCCGTCGGTGGCCTGCCAGCGCCCACCGACGGCAATAGCGCACCGCCTGCGGTGACCCGGCTGGTTGCCACGGCCAGCCCGAACACGGTGCACTTGTCCTGGCAGCCACCGGCCGGCACCGCAGACTTCGCTGGTGTCGAGTTACGGTACGCGCTGGGCGGCCCCCCGCCGGCCAGCCCGACCGACGGGATCGACGGTGGCCGGCTGCTGACCAGCAGCCGTGACCTCACCTCGCTGCCGATCGACACGTGGATCGCGGTGAGCGTGTTCAGCCGGGACTGGTCCGGACACCTCGGTCCGGCCGCCATCGCGGTGGTCCGTACCCCGCACCGGCACGGTGATCACCGACCTGGCCGGCAGGGTACCGGGCGCTCACGGCTTGATCGACGGGTCCGGTGCGTGGATCGTGATCACTGGAGCGGGACCGCGCCTGGCCGGAAGTCTCCCGACGCACCTGTAAGCGCGTATCGCAGGAGTCACAGCTATCCCGCTACTCTCAGGGGCAGCATGTGCGTGGTTCGTTCGCCGGAGGGGAAGCCGGCGGCCCGACGCGTGCTGAAAGTCGGTGACGCATGTCCACCTCCGATGCCGCCGGTACCCCTCGCGGTGTGGCGGGCGGCCCAAGCAACGAGCGCTTGGAGCCGAGCCTGGCTGAGGTCAAGTTCTTGACGGTGGCTGAGGTGGCGGCGGTGATGCGGGTGTCGAAGATGACCGTGTACCGGTTGGTGCACTCCGGCGAGCTGACCGCGGTACGGGTCGGCCGGTCGTTCCGGGTGCCGGAGCAGGCCGTGCACGACTACCTTCGGGATGCGTTCATTGAAGCCGGCTGATGCCTGCCGGCGGCCACCCTACCGGCCGCCGCGCGGCTGGTAGGGGCAAACCGGTAACCTGACAACGCCCGCGCGCCGCGGCATAGCACTGCACTGCGGTCCGACGACAACCCCGAAAGGTCCTCCATGGGTTCGGTGATCAAGAAGCGCCGCAAGCGCATGGCCAAGAAGAAGCACCGTAAGCTGTTGAAGAAGACCCGAGTCCAGCGGCGAAACAAGAAGTAGCCGGTTGCCACCGGCGGGGCCGACCCCTGCCCCCTTCCTCGGCCTCCTCCTCACGGCACGGCCCACGGCCATCCGCGGAGCTGTTGGAGAGCGCACGTTCACACGGCTCGAATCAGGGGTTCACGTAGCCTCGCTACGATCGGGTACGGAAGCGGGATGGGGGAATGCCGATGCCGCCCAAGGTCGTCTTGGTCACCGGTGTCAGCCGGAACCTCGGTGGTCGGCTGGCCGCAAGATTGGCTGCGGATCCCGATGTCGAGCGGGTGATCGGGGTCGACACCGCTCCGCCTGGCCCGGCGCTGGTCAACTTGCTGGGGCGTACCGAGTTCGTCCGCGCCGATATCCGCAACCCGTTGATCGCCAAGGTGATCGCTTCGACTGAGGTGGACACCGTGGTGCATATGAGCATCACCACGTCCCCCACCACGGCTGGCGCTCGGGTGTCGATGAAAGAGATCAACGTTATCGGCACCATGCAACTGCTCGCCGCCTGTCAGAAGTCTGCGGCGTTGCGCCGGCTGGTGGTCAAGTCCAGCACCGCGGTGTACGGGGCCGGTCCGCGTGACCCCGCGATGTTCACCGAAGACACTGAGCCGCGCTCACCGCTGCGGACCGGCTGGGCCAAGGACGCGGTCGAGATCGAGGAGTACGTGCGCGGCTTCGGCCGGCGCCGGCCGGACGTCGCGATGACCATGTTGCGCTTCACCAACATCATCGGCCCGCACGTGGACTCGCCACTGACCCGGTATTTCTCCCGCCCGATCGTGCCCACAGTGCTCGGCTATGATCCCCGGCTGCAGTTGCTGCACGAGGACGACGCGCTGGAAGCGCTGCGGGTAGCGGCGATGGAGGATCGGCCGGGCACCTTCAACGTCGGCGGCGACGGCATCCTCACCATGTCCCAAGCGGTCCGGCGGTGTGGCCGGCTGATGCTGCCGGTGCCTGAAGCGGCAATGAACTTGTTCGGCGAGTTGACTCGGCGCAGCCGGCTGATCTCGTTCTCGCCAGAGTTGGTCCGGTATATGCACTACGGCCGGGTGGTCGATAACACCCGGCTGAAGAGCGACTTCGGTTATACCCCCAAGTACACCACCACGCATGCATTCGACGACTTCGTACAGTCGGCCGGGCTGCCCAAGGTGATCGACCCGGAGCTGGTCGGTCGGGTAGAGCGGGCGTTCGCCGGGCTAGTCTGCCGGCTGGCGACCGGCGGCCGGCCCAGCGACCGACTGGCCAGCGTCGCCGGTCGGCCCGGGGACCGCGCGTGACCGGCACCGTGTTCCACCAGATGGACTTGTCGGCCGACTGGGAGCAGCGGATCGTGGACGGGCTGGCGTTCCTGCGGCGCCGGATCACCGGCCAGTACGAGGTCGATGAATTCGGGTTCGACCCGGAGCTGGCCGAAAACGTACTGATGCCGTTGTTCCGACCGCTGTACCGGCTGTGGTGGCGGGTCGAGGTGTCCGGTCTACAGCACATCCCGGAGGGCGGCGGGGCGCTGGTGGTGGCCAACCACGCCGGTACGATGGCCGCGCTGGATGCGTTGATGGTCGGCTTGGCGATCCACGACGAGCACCCGGCGCACCGGTATCTGCGCGGGCTCGGTGCGGACTTGGTGTTCGCCACGCCCGGCCTGGGTGAGTTCGCCCGCAAGACCGGCAACACGTTGGCCTGCAACCCGGACGCGGAGCGGCTGCTGCGCAACGGCGAACTCGTCGGGGTCTGGCCGGAGGGGTTCAAGGGTATTGGTAAGCCGTTCGCGGAGCGCTACAAGCTGCAACGTTTTGGTCGGGGCGGCTTCGTGACCGCGGCGCTGACCACCGGGGCCCCCATCATCCCGTGCTCGGTTGTCGGCTCGGAGGAGATCTTCCCGATGCTCGGCAACTTCCGGATGCTGGCCCGGCTGCTCGGCTTGCCGTACTTCCCGCTCACGCCGACCTTCCCATGGCTCGGGCTGCTGGGTCTGGTGCCGCTGCCCAGCAAGTGGCTGATCGAGTTCGGCGAGCCCATCGACACCAGCCAGCTCGCCGAGCACGCCGACGACCCGATGCTGCTGTTCAACCTGACTGACCAGATCCGGGAGACCATCCAGCAGACGCTGTACCGGCTGCTCCAACAGCGCCGCTCGACCTTCTTCTGAGCCAGCCCTCCTGCGCCAGCCTCCCTTCTGCACCAGCCTGCCGGGGCAGGGCCGCCGGAATATCGGATTGGCCTGCCACAATGGGACGACCATGGTGAGGTTGCGACGCGGGCCGTTGGCCGATTTGCCAAAGGAGGTCAGCGCACTAGTCGCGGTGGCCTTCGTCGTTGCCATCGGGTTCGGCATCCTGTCGCCGGCCATTCCCCTGTTCGCCCGCCAGTTCGGGGTGTCCAAGGCTGCTGCTGGCGCCGTGACCAGCGCGTTCGCATTTGCCCGGCTGGGCACCGCGCCGTTCGTCGGCCGGCTGGTCAACGCCTTCGGTGAGCGCCGGATGCTGGCGGTCGGGATCGGCATCGTTGGAGTCTCCAGCGCGCTGGCCGGTCTCGCCGGCAGCTACTGGCAGTTGCTGGTGCTGCGCGGGGTCGGCGGGGTCGGGTCGGTCATGTTCTCGGTCTCCTCGGCCAGCCTGCTGATCCGGGTCACCCCGAACCCGCAGCGGGGTCGTGCCCAGGGGGTGTACGCGGGTGGCTTTCTGCTCGGCTCGATCGCCGGGCCGGCCTTCGGCGTGGTCACCTCCTGGTCGTTACGGGCGCCGTTCTTTCTCTACGCCGGCACCCTGGCGGTGGCCGGCACCGTCGGCCTGTACGCGCTGCGGAACAGCCCCCTGGGCGCCCGGTCCGGTAGCCGCGTCGAGGTACTTGGGCTGCGTACCGCGCTGAACAACTCGGCCTACCGGGCTGCGTTGGCCAGCACGCTGGCCGGGCAGTGGGCAGTCAACGGGGTACGGACCGCGCTCGTGCCGCTGTTCGTCGCCGAAGCGCTGCGGCTGCGGCCAGTGTGGACGTACGGGGCGTTCTTCCTAGTCAGCGTGGTCAGCGGTAGCTTGCTGCTGCCGGTGGGCCGGTACGCCGACGCCCGCGGCCGCCGGCCGGTGCTGCTGGCCGGTCTGGTGTTCGGGGCGGCCGGACTGGCGGTCTTGGCCACCGAGCCGACCCGGGCCAGCCTGCTAGCTGCCATGGTGCTGCTCGGCGTGGCCGGGGCGGGGCTGTCGGTGGCGCCTGGGGCGATCGTTGGCGACGTGGTTGGCGGCCGCGGCGGCACGGTGGTGGCGGCGTACCAGATGGCCGGTGACCTGGGGGTCACCATCGGCCCGCTGGTTGCCGGCACGCTGGCCGACGGGCACGGCTACCGGGTAGCTTTCGCCGCCGCCGCAGCCATCGCGCTGGCCCCGCTGGGTGCGGTTGCGGTTGCATCGGAGACCCGTACTCAACCGGTAGCCCGCTGCCCCGACCAGCACACCCCGCTCCGCGACCCCCCGCCGCCGCACCGTTGAACTCGCCGCACCACTCAGCCCAGCCGCCGGCGGCGGACGGCGAGCGCGCCGGCCGCGGCCCCAGCAAGAGCCCCCGCGCCGAGCACGGAAGGGACCCCAATCCTGGCTGCCTTCCGGCCGGTCCGGAAGTCCCGGACCTCCCAGCCCCGCTGGCGGGCCTCAGCACGCAGGCCCGCATCGGGGTTGATGGCCACCGCCCGGCCTACTGCGGTCAGCATCGGCAGGTCGTTGACCGAGTCGCTGTAGGCCGTACACCGGGACAGGTCCAGCCCTTCTCGGGCAGCCAGCGCGTGGACCGCCTCAGCTTTGGCCGGGCCGTGCAACACCTCGCCGACCAACCGACCCGTGTACACCCCGTCGCGCACTTCGGACACCGTACCCAGCGCACCGGTGAGACCGAGCCGGTAGGCGATGATCGAGGCCAGCTCAATGGGGGTGGCGGTGACCAGCCAGACCCGCTGGCCAGCATCCAGATGCATGCTGGCCAGCGCGAGCGAGCCGGACCAGATCCGCTCGGCCATCCGGTCGTCGTAGATCTCCTCGCCGAGCGCGACGATCTCGTCGACCCGCATGCCGGCCACGAACGACAGCGCCGCCTCTCGGGCGACCTGCATGTCTTGCCGGCTCTCCCGGCCGCCCACCCGGAACTTCAGTTGCTGCCAGGTGAAGGCGGCCAAGTCCCGGGCAGTGAGCAAATTCCGGGCGGACATGCCTCTAGCGAAGTGGAAGATCGACGCGCCCATCATCATCGTGTTGTCGACGTCGAAGAAGGCGGCAGCGTGCGGGTCTGGCGGTACGGCCAGCGCCGCCTCCACCTCGGCGGCGGCAGCCGATGCTCTACCGGCAAGCAACGCCCGAGCCTCGCGGCTGTCACGGCTGCTGGCCCACGGCCCTCGGGACACCTGGCACGCCCCCCGTCGTTGAGTGACCTGATAGCACGAGGGTAACCGTCAATAGGTGGCGCGGTCGGGCGGGTCTGTACACGTTAGGGCACCCGGCCCGGGTAGCCCCGGTGACGGCCGGCCTGACCGGACGCCGGCCTCAGCCGCCCGGCAGCAGTGGCGGCAGCAGCGGTGGGAGGACCGTGCCTAGGCCGCTCGGCGGCAGCGGTGGCAATATCGGCAGCGGGAGCAGCGTCGTCGAGCCGCTCTGGCCGGGCTGGGGCGCGTTCCGGCCTTCCGGGGTGGCCGGGTGGGCAGCCGAACCGCCAGCGCTCGACGCGCTCGACGCGCGTGGGGCGGCCGAGGCGGGGCTGCCGTTCGGCAGCGACTGACCGGCACGCGGTACGCACGGCGAGCAGGGCACCGGTCCGAGATCATCGACGGCGGTATGGTCGATGCACGCACAGGACAAGTTGCGCCGGAGCAGCCCGATCCGGTTTTGGATCTGGTCAAGCAAGGAGATCGAACTCTGTACGCGAGTCGCGGCCGGTTCGGGCAACTGGCTGACTACGGTCGTCAGCGTGCTGCGCTGGCCGGCAGCCCAGTGGGCCAGGGTGCTCAACGTACTGTCGGATAGCTGCTGCACCGCGTAGCTGGTGAGCTGTTTGGCGGCCTGCACGGTGTCTGTATCCATGTCGCCAAGGGCTTGCAGGAGCAGCCCATCGGCGTCGGTGAGCTGACCGGTGGCGGCTCCGGGCTGCTGCGTGCTGCCGAGCGGGCCAGTATCGTCACGTTGCGCTAGTTGGGTGACCTCGGTGAGCCTGGTCTGCGCAAACGAGAGTTGACGCAGCGCACGCTGCTGCGGGTCGTGCACCAAGGCGAGTTCGATTTGCTCACTGCTGCGCTTGAGCGCATACAGCGTGTCACCGGGAAGCGCCCGGCTGCTGACCAACAGGGTCAGGCCGCTGACCAGCACCAGCGCGGCCAGCGCGCCGGCCAGGAAGGCCAGCCGCGGGCTTGTCGAGGGGGAGCGCGCGTGCCGCCGCCGGTGCGTGGGCGGGATGGCTGGACTGGTCGCGACCTGACCCGGCGTGGTCATCGGCATCGGGGTGCGTGGCGCTGGTACCCTAGGACGGCTCACCGGCTCCGGTGGGCTCACGCTGGCTACCGCGACCAGCCGGCGACGTAGCTGGTCACGGAACTGCGGCGCGGCGTCAGCGTCAAACCGCAGCTCGCGCAACTGGTGGGCTGTACTGACCAGGAGGGCGATGCCCTCGTCGGAGGCGAGTTCGCAGGCAACGTTCGTACCGGGCCGGTCAACGGCCAAGTCGACAAGCCGGGCGAACTCCGTTGCTCGCCGTGACGTCACCAGGCCTGTCATAAATCACTCCCGGGGAAGGACGCGCGCTCCGCACTCCACGCGCCGGTCACCCCGGTCAACGACTCCCGCGTGCTCCGGGTTACGGCAGCGATCATCGCAGGCCGTCCGGTAGCAAGGTGGCCAGCCGGCGCACCGCCCGGTGCTGCAGGGCCTTGATGGCTCCCTCGTTCTTGCCCATCACGCTCGCGGTCTCAGCCACCGACAGTCCCTCCAGGAAGCGCAGCACGATGCACTCCTGTTGCTCGGCGTTGAGCTGCTGGACACACTTCAGCAGCTCGGCGCTGGCAAGCTGGTCCAGGACCGAACCTTCCGGGCCGTCTTCGACCCGGTCCGCGTCCAGCATCTCCGCGGTCGCGATCTCCAACCGGTACCGGCTGGACTTGACGTGGTCCAGCACGATGTTGCGGGCGATGGTGATGAACCACGCGCCGATGTCGCGACCTTGGTTGGTGACCGTCCCGATCCGCCGCCAAGCGCGCAGGAAGGTCTCACTGGTGAAGTCCTCGGCGCTGCTGCGATCACCCAGGCGATAGTAAATGTAGCGGTGGACGAGGTCGACGTACCGGTCGTACAGCCGGCCGAACGCCTCGGCGTCGCCGGCCTGGGCCTGCTCCACCAGCAGCCAGGTTGACCCGTCCCCGGCCGGGGGCGGCGGCTCCGGCGCAAGGGGCGGCAGCGGGGACGTCTCAGCCGCCAGCGGGTACGGCGCGCTACTACCCGGATGAGGCGAGGGGTACGGCGATGGCCGGACCTGGGTGATCGGGCCGATGCTCTCCTCGCGGGGTGCCGGTGTCGGGTGCGGGGCCCGCTGCGGCGGTAGGTATGGCCCAGACCGGGATGCGGACTGTGCGGCGACGCCGCCGGCCCCGACCGGCCCGGCCCTGACATCGCGCTGGACCGACCGGTGTGACTCAGCCAGCCTGCCGATGATCTCGAAGGCCAGCTCTAGTCCACGCATGCCCGCGCCGAGGGGCTGCCCTGCGGCGTATGCGCTCATCCATTCCCCACTGCTGGTCGACGGCTCCCGGCACAAGCCGGACGCCAGCTCGGGCCCGCTGTCCGAGCTTCCGTGCCGGGGTCATGCTCATGCCACTGATCGCGCGGCTTGATCAGGACGCTCAGGGTAAGCCCCCCCGAACACCGTGCGTTAGCCCCACGACCACCACGTTCATACTCTCCGTAGTGCCGTGGGCAAAAGACCTTGCACCCGAAGTGAAAGAACTTTTGCCGCTTTCAGTGCTCTGGTCATGAGGGTTCATGAGGTCTTGAGTCTCTTCCGGCAGACGCTGGGGTGCAACGAGTGTGACTCATCCCCCGCGGATTGGGGAGGTGTGCCAGACTGCGATGGTGGCCGACTCTAGTGCCGCGCACAACCTCGCCGATCTGGTCCGCCGCGCCGCTGCTCGGGCCGGCACCCGGCTGGCCTTGGTCGGTGCCGACCGGCGACTGACCTGGGCTGAGCTGGATGCCCAGGTAGACCGGGCTGCTGCCGCGCTGCGCGGGCTCGGGTTGGTCGAAGGCGACCGGGTGATGCTACAGCTCGGCAACACCCCGGACTTTGCGGTCGCTTACTTCGCTACGCTGCGTGCCGGCTTGGTCGCGCTGCCGACCAACACCGGATACACCGTACCGGAGCTGCAGCACTTGATCGCGGACTCCGGCGCCCGGCTGCTGCTGACCGGCACGGTGGCCACCATCGATGCCCGCGAGCAGCTTGCCGGGGTGCAGTTGGTGGTACCGGGTCGGATCGCCCCGGAAGGCACGCTCGCCTTCGAGGACCTGCTGGCCGCCGCTGGCGCGCCAGTCCGTACCGACCGTGGCGGGGCGGACCTGGCCCTGCTGATCTATACCAGTGGTACCAGCGGGCAGCCCAAGGGTGCGATGCTCAGCCACCGCGCGTTGCTGGCGAACCTGGAGCAGTGCGGCAGGATGTCGCCGCCGCCGGTCATTGCCGAGGACGTCGTGTTGCTGGTGCTGCCCTTGTTCCACATTTACGGACTGAACCCGGGCCTGGGCATGGTGGCCAGGGCTGCGGCGACCGGGGTGCTGGTGGAGCGGTTCGACACCGAGCAGACGCTGGCCGTGATGGCCGCCGAAGGTGTCACCAACGTGATCGGCGCGCCGCCGATGTACGGGGCCTGGGCCGGCTACGCCGACTCCGGCGCGCTGGCCGCCGGGTTCCGCCGGGTCCGGCTGGCGATCTCAGGAGCGGCACCGCTGCCCGAGCTGACCAGCAAGCGGCTGGCTCAGGTCGGGCTGACCGTACACGAAGGGTACGGGCTGACCGAGACCGCGCCGGTGCTCACCAGCACGCTGGTGGGTGGCGGCGCTCGCCCGGGATGCGTCGGGTGGCCGATCCCGGGCGTACAGATTGAGTTGCGGGACGCAGCCGGGGATGTTGTAGACGATGATGACGCGGGGGAGATCTGGGTCTGCGGGGCGAACTTGTTCGGTGGGTACTGGCCGGACGGCTCGGGTGGGCCGGATCGGGATGGCTGGTGGCCGACCGGTGACGTTGCGTACGCCGACAACGACGGCGCGCTGCACTTGGTGGACCGGCGCAAGGACCTGGTGCTGGTCAGCGGTTTTAACGTCTACCCCGCAGAGGTCGAGGCGGTGCTCAACCGGCATCCGGACGTGGTGGAGAGCGCGGTGATCGGAGTGCCCGACGAGGCAACGGGCGCAGCGGTGAAGGCGTACATCGTGCTGCGGCCGGGCGCGGCCTTAGGGGCCGCGGATGTGCTCCGCGTCGCCGCCGGCTCGCTAGCCCGGTTCAAGCTGCCCACCCAAGTGGAGTTCGTCGACCGGCTGCCGCACTCGGCGACCGGCAAAGTACGCAAAGCCGCCCTCCGCCTCTCCAACCTTCACCCTCCCAGCCTCCACCCCCCCAACCTCCGCCGATCTTGACAAAGATGTCGCTAAAACGGCCGCTTTAGCGATGATTTCGTCAAGATCGACGCGGGGGAGGGCTGGGGTGGTGCCGGTCGGCGTCGGCCCGGGCCTGCCGCAGGGTGGCCAGCGTGCCAGAGCGGGACAGCACCTCGATGGTCTCTTCTAGGGCGGCCAGCTCGCGCGGCGCGACCAGCACTGCGGCCGGCCGGCCGCGCCGGGTCACTGTCACCCGCTGGCCGGTGCGTTCTACCTGGGCCACTAGCTCGCCTAGCCGGGCCCGGGTCTCCGTCAACGACACACCCATCCGTCCAGGGTAGGCAATCATGCTTGGAGCGTACGTTTCCTGCACGTGACATGTTGTGAACCACGCCACCTACCACTGGATGGCCACCGCGCGGAGCGGAATCGACTTTGTGCAGACGTTCACAAGTGGCTACGGTGTCTGTGAGGGGTCCGCCTTGTACCACAGGGCGACGCCGATGTCATCGCTGGGGTCGCTCGCTACCTGCGCGCTGGGGTCGGACGTCGGGTCATCGCAGGGGGAGGGACAGTGACTGAGCAACATCACTCGCTATCAGGTCACTCCCACGCGCCGAAGGCTGAGCCCCCGAAGTCTGAACCACCGAAGACCGATGCCTCGAAGAACGAGCGTGGTCGTACTATCCCGGAAGCCACCGTCGCCCGGCTGGCCCTGTACCTGCGGGTGCTGTCCGGCTTGGCTGAGCAGGGCATCCAGACGGTGTCCAGCGACGAGCTGGCCACCGCGGCCGGGGTGAACTCGGCCAAGCTCCGCAAGGACCTGTCCTACCTCGGGTCGTACGGCACCCGCGGCGTCGGGTACGACGCGGACATCCTGATCGAGCAGATCGGCCGGGCGCTCGGGTTGACCCAGCATCACCAGGTGGTCCTAGTCGGAGTCGGCAACCTCGGGCACGCGTTGGCCGGGTATGCCGGCTTCGCCAGCCGCGGTTTCCAGATCTCCGCGCTCTTCGACGCCGACCCGGCCCGGATCGGGGAGCAGATCAACGACTTGGCAGTGCTCGGCATGGACACGCTGGACGAGGTGTGCCGGGGACTGCACGCGTCCATCGGCGTGATCGCCACCCCGGCCGAGGCCGCGCAAGGAGTCTGTGACCGGCTGGTCGCGGCCGGGGTGACCAGCATCCTGAACTTCGCCCCGACCGTACTCGTCGTGCCAGACAACGTGGATGTCCGCAAGGTCGACCTTGCCGTCGAGCTGCAAATCCTGTCCTTCCACGAGCAGCGCAAGGCCGCTGGGCTGGAGGAGGTCGGATGACGCTGCTGGTCGTGGGGCTGTCGCACCATACCGCCCCAGTTGCCTTGCTGGAGCGAGCGAGCATCGCCCCGGCCGACATCCCGAAGCTGCTGCACGAGCTGGTTACCAGCGGCCATGTCACCGAGGCGATGGTGCTGTCCACCTGCAACCGGGTCGAGGTCTACGCCGAGGTGGACCGCTTCCACCCGGGCCTCACCGATGTCTCCACGGTGCTGGCCCGCCAAGCCGGGGTGGGGATCAGCCAGTTGGCTGAGCACTTGTACGTGCACTATGACGAGGCCGCCGTAGAGCACTTGTTCGCAGTGGCCGCCGGGCTGGACTCGATGGTGGTCGGCGAGTCGCAAATCCTCGGTCAGCTCCGCACCGGGTACCAGCTCGCGGTGGACAACGACGCGGTCGGCCGAGCGCTGCACGAGGTCTTTCAGCGGGCACTTCGGGCCGGCAAGCGGGTCCGTACCGACACCACGGTGGGGAAGGCCGGCGGCTCGCTGGTCTCGGTCGCGCTGGCCGAGGCGGAGCGGCTGGTCGGCCCGCTGGCTGGCCGGCCGGCCCTGGTGCTGGGTGCCGGCTCGATGAGCGGGCTGGCCGCGGCCACCCTGCGCCGCGACGGCGTCGGCCGGCTGGTGGTGGCCAACCGGACCCGAGCCAACGCGGAGCGGCTTGCGTCCACTGTGGACGGTGTGCCGGCCGGGCTGGACGAGCTGCCCACGCTGCTGGCCGAGGCGGACCTGGTGGTGACCTGTACCGGCTCGACGACGGTCATGTTGGGCTACGACCTCATCGAGCAGGCGGTCGCGGCCCGCAACGGCTCGCCGCAGGTGATCATTGACTTGGCGCTGCCGCGGGACGCCGATCCGGCCGTGGCCAACCTCCCGCAGGTGTCCTACGTGGACTTGACCGTACTCGGCGAGCTGCTGGCCGGCTCGCAGCGATCGGTCGACCTGGACGCCGCGCGGCAGATCGTAGCGGTCGAGGTCGCCACCTACCTCGCCGCCCAGCGGGTCGGGCAGGTGACCCCGACGGTGACCGCGCTGCGTACCCACGCTGCGGAGGTGGTGGACGCCGAGCTGCTTCGGCTGGACCAGCGGCTGCCCGGATTAGACGGTACGGTCCGGGCCGAGCTGGTCCGTACCGTCCGGCGGGTGGTCAATACCCTGCTGCACGCGCCGACGGTACGGGTCAAGCAGCTTGCCGAGGCACCGGGCGGTGACGTGTACGCTGCCGCGCTGCGGGAGCTGTTCGGGCTAGATCCGGCTGCGCCGCAGGCGCTGAGTACCCCGGCGGTAGCCCTACCTGTCGATTATCAGTCCCGCCAGCGCCGGGACGTCGTACCCGGTGACAACGTGGACGGTGAGGTGCAGTGACTGCCGTAACCCGCACGCTCCGGCTGGGCACCCGGGCCAGCGCGCTGGCCCGGACCCAGTCCGGCCTGGTGGCCAGCGCGCTGACCGCGCGGCTGGGCGTGCAGGTGGAGCTGGTCAACATCAGCACCGAGGGGGACCGGTCGGCCGACCCGATTGCGTCCTTCGGCAACGTCGGCGTGTTCGTCTCCGCGCTTCGGGACCGGCTGCTGGCCGGTGCCATCGACTTGGCGGTGCACTCCTACAAGGACCTGCCGACCGCACCCGCCGCCGGGCTGCGGCTGGCTGCGGTGCCGGTCCGGGAGGACCCGCGGGACGCGTTGTGCGCCCGGGACGGGTTGCGGCTGGCCGAGCTGCCGGTCGGCGCCCGGGTCGGTACCGGCTCGCCGCGCCGGGTCGCCCAGCTCCGAGCGCTCGGCCTGGGTCTGGAGCTGGTCCCGCTGCGCGGTAACGTGGACACCCGGTTGGCCAAGGTCAGCGGCGGTGAGCTGGATGCCGTGGTGCTGGCCCGGGCCGGGCTGGCCCGGTTGGGTCGGCTGGACGCCGTCACCGAATCGCTGGACCCGCTGCAGGTGCTGCCCGCGCCAGCGCAGGGTGCGCTGGCGGTGGAGTGCCGGGCCGGGGACACGGACTTGATCGCCATGCTGTCCGCCGTGGACGATCCGGATACCCGGGCCGCGGCGGCTGCCGAGCGGGCCATGCTGGCCGCCTTGGAGGCGGGCTGTACCGCCCCCGTCGCCGCGCTCGCCGAGGTGGTGGACGGTGACGATGGACTGGAGATCTTCCTGCGTGGTTCGGTGACCGCGCTGGACGGCTCGGATGCCGTCCGGCTGTCGGCGACCGGGCCACTGACCGACGCCGAGGGGGTAGGCCGGCGGCTGTCCGCCGACCTGCTGGCCGTCGGCGCCGCCAAACTCATGGGGAGTACGCGATGAGGCCCAGCGGCGCGAGAAGCGCACTAGGTGTGGAGCCGAACAGATGAGTCGTACACACAAGCCCGGAGGTCGGATCACCTTCGTGGGTGCGGGACCGGGAGACCCGGGCCTGCTCACCGTACGCGCCACAGAACAGGTGTGTACGGCCAGCGTGGTGATCGTTGACCCGGAGGTACCGGAGTCCGTTGTCCTGGGCAGCAGCGCGCTGACTGGCCCGGACACCGAGGTCCGGCCGGCCGTCGGCGAGCCGGCCGACGTGGCCAAGGTGCTCATCGCCGAGGCAAGGGCCGGGCACGCCGTAGTCCGGCTGGTGGCCGGCGACCCGCTGACCACCGACGCGGTGGTCCGGGAGGCGCTGGCGGTGGCCCGCAGCTCGGTGCCGTTTGACGTGGTGCCCGGGGTGCCGGCCGGCACCGGGGTGAGCGCTTATGCGGGGGTACCGCTGGGCTCGGCGCACTTCGTGGCGGACGCCCGCGGCGACGTGCCCTGGGCTGTGCTGGCCGCCGTACCGCAACCGCTGGTGCTGCACGCGACCGCCAGCCACCTCGGCGCCATCGCCGCCGGGCTGGTGGAGAATGGCCTGCCCGGCAGCACGCTGGCCTGCGTGACCGCGGAGGGCACCCAGCCGACCCAGCACAGCGTGCAGGTTACCCTGGACGACCTGGAGCAGGCCGCGGGCGAGCTACCCGGACCGCTGGTGGTGACCGTCGGCGCGGCGGTCGGTCAGGCGGCCAAGCTGAGCTGGTGGGAGTCCCGCGCGCTGTACGGGTGGCGGGTGCTGGTCCCGCGGACCAAGGAGCAGGCTGCCGCGATGAGCGAGCGGCTGCGCCAGCATGGTGCGATCCCGGCCGAGGTGCCCACCATCGCGGTCGAGCCGCCGCGTACCCCGGCCCAAATGGAACGCGCGATCAAGGGCCTGGTCACCGGCCGGTACGAGTGGATCGTGTTCACCTCGACTAATGCGGTACGGGCGATCCGGGAGAAGTTCGCTGAGTTCGGGCTGGACGCTCGCGCGTTCGCCGGCGTGAAGATCGCCTGCATTGGCGAGGCGACCGGGCAGGCGGTGCGGTCCTTCGGCATCGAGCCCGAGCTGCTGCCGGTCGGTGAGCAGTCCAGCGAGGGACTGCTGGAGGTCTTCCCGCCCTACGACCCGGTGCTCGACCCGATTGACCGGGTGCTGCTGCCGCGGGCCGACATCGCCACCGAGACACTGGCTGCTGGGCTGCGCGAGCGCGGCTGGGAGATCGACGATGTCACCGCGTACCGCACCGTACGGGCTGCGCCACCGCCGGCCGAGACCCGCGAGGCGATTAAGAGCGGCGGGTTCGACGCCGTCTGCTTCACCTCCTCCTCGACGGTGCGCAACCTGGTCGGCATCGCTGGCAAGCCGCACACCCGTACCATCGTGGCCTGCATTGGGCCGCACACCGCGGCCACGGCTCGCGAGTTCGGGCTCCGGGTTGATGTGCAGCCGGACGTGGCCCAGGTGCCTGCCTTGGTCGACGCATTGGCGGCGTATGCTGGCCAGCTTCGAGACAGCGGGCAGGTCGTACCGCCGTCGAAAAAGTCCAAGTCCAAGGGCCGAGCTGCCCGGTAGACCGGCCGGCAGACCCAGGCCGGCAGACTAGGTCAGGGAGAACTGATGACTGCCTCGTTCCCCGCGTCCCGGCCGCGCCGGCTGCGGCGTAACGCTGCGATCCGTCGGCTGGCGGGGCAAATCCGGCTGCATCCGGCCGACTTGGTGCTGCCGATGTTCGTTAAGGAGGGCGTAGCGGAGCCGGTGCCGGTGACGTCCATGCCGGGGGTGGTGCAGCACAGCCTGGAGACGCTGCGTAAGGCCGCGGTGGAGGCGGTGGAGGCCGGAATCGGTGGGCTGATGCTGTTTGGCATCCCCACCGCCAAGGACGCGGTCGGCTCCGGTGGTACCGATCCCGACGGGGTGCTGAACGTCGCGCTGCGCACCCTGCGGGCCGAGCTGGGCGCGGACGCGGTACTGATGAGCGATTTGTGCCTGGATGAGTTCACCGATCATGGGCACTGCGGGCTGGTCCGGGCGGACGGGTCGGTCGATAACGACGCCACCCTGGTGCGGTACGCCGAGATGGCGGTGGCGCAGGCCGAGGCCGGCACCGACCTGGTCGGGCCGAGCGGGATGATGGACGGCCAGATCGGCGCGATCCGCACCGCGCTGGACGCTGCCGGGCACACCGACACCGCGATCCTGGCGTACTCGACGAAGTACGCCAGCGGGTTTTATGGCCCGTTCCGGGACGCGGTGGAATCCTCGCTGTCGGGTGACCGGATGAGCTACCAGCAGGACCCGGCCCGCTCGATCGACGAGGCGCTACGGGAGGTGGCGCTGGACCTGGCCGAGGGAGCCGACTTGGTGATGGTCAAGCCGGCGATGAGCTACTTAGACGTGGTCCGCCGGGTCGCCGACGCAGTCGACGTGCCAGTAGCGGCCTACCAGGTGTCCGGGGAGTATTCGATGGTGGAGGCCGCCGCGGCCCGTGGCTGGATCGACCGGGAGCGGGTCATCCACGAGACGCTGACCGGGATCAAGCGAGCCGGCGCGGATATCGTGCTCACCTACTGGGCGGTCGAAGTCGCCCGCCGGCTGGGCTGATCGAACGTCCGCTCGGGCGGGTTGGAAGATCGAGCCAGCACCCTGCTCCTAGACCAGCCGTACCCGCTGGTGGCCGTACTGAACCTCGCCGTGAATCTGCGGGAGCTTCAGGATCGAGACGCCTGCCGCAAGCTGATCGAGAGCGTCCTTGTCTGGTTCGGCTGACCTCGAACCCAGTCGCACCGCGGTCAGCCACCGGACCAGTACTGGCCCCACTGGCGGTAGGCCGCGTCCGGGTCGCCGACCGGGGTGTACCGGCCGACCGAGGCAGCCAACGCGTCGACCGTGGTACCGAAGTGTGCGGCCAGCAGCCGGATCCGCCGGCCGCCGTGCAGGATGATCTCCAAGCCGGCCCAGTCCAGCCGGTGCGCGACGACCGCGGCGACCTGCGAGAAGTCCACCGGCGGCTGGCCGGGCAGCATCAGCCCCTCGGGGTGTACGACCAACACCTGCCCGTCGCGCAGCACCCGGCCGAGCCGGCGGTACCGCAGTACCTTGGTCGTGACTAGGCCCAGTCCGACCGCGGCGGCCAGGAAACCGAGCAGCACGATCCACTCGTGGCCACCCAGCGTGGCGCCGCTGGCTGCGGACAGCATCGACAACGCACCGGCCCAGGCCACCCAGGACAGGTGGCCACGCTGGGCTCGCCCGATGCTCGCCGGATCGGGCCGGAACTCGGTGTATCCGGTATCCCCGCCGCCAGTGTCCACGCTGCCAGCGTAGCGGTCTCCCACCGACCCCATCCCCCACCGACCCCATCCCGCCGATCTTGACGAAGATGTCGTCAAGAGCAGCCGAATTCCAACGGTTTCGTCAAGATCGGCGGGGGAGGGTCAAGATCGGCAGGGAGGGGCCGGGGGGGAGATCAGCGGGATCGGACGGGATCGGACCAGCAGCAGCGCGACGTCGTCGTCGTTGCGGCTACGCCGGCCGAGTGCTCGCAGCACCGCGTCCCCGGCGACCGGCAGCGGTCCGGCACCGAACTCGGTCAGCGCATCGGCCAGTGCGGCCAGACCGGTATCCAGGTCCCGGTCACGATCCTCGACCAGGCCGTCGCTGAACAGCGCCAGCAACGCCCCCGGTGGCACCTCGTGTACGGTCTCCCGGTATGGCGCTTGGCCGGCGCCCAGCGGTGGGCCCGGCGGGACGTCCAACACCCGTACCTCACCGCTAGGCAACCGCAGCCGCGGCGCGAGATGCCCGGCGCTGGCCATCCGCAGCAGCCCGGCCGGTACGTCGTAGATTCCGTACAGGCAGGTGACCAGCATCCCGCCCGGGAAGTCGGCGACCAGACCATCCAGAGTAGACAGTGCTTGGCCAGGCGGTAGGCCGAGCCGGGCATAGGCCCGGAGCGCGGCGCGGAGCTGACCCATCACGGCGGCGGCCCGTACCCCGTGACCCATCACGTCGCCGACCGCGAGCCCGGCGTGGCGACCGTCCAGGTCGAGTACGTCGTAGAAGTCGCCGCCGACGGTCAGCGTGCTGCCGCTTGGTACGTACACCGCTGCGACATCCAAGTTGGGCAGGTCGGTCAGCCGGGGGAGCAAGCTGCGCTGCAGCACCTCGGCCGCACTGTGCTCGGCCTCAAACCGGCGGGCATGGGCCAGCGCGATGGCGAACCGAGCCGCCAGCTCGGTCGCCAGCGCGGCCTCCTCATCGTTGAATACCGGCCGGTGACGATCCCGGCTAAAGGCGATGGCACCGATCCCCTCACCGGCCGCGACCATCGGTGCGACCACCGTCGACTGCCGGCCCAGCCCAGCCAGCATCTCGGCGTATCCGGGAATGGCGGCGAACTCGCCGGCCAGCTCAGCCGTGCGGGGGTCCACCAGCCGGATACTGCGCCGCTCCCGGTAGACTGTGGCCAGCGCCGAGTTGCCGGTCGGGTCCAGCGGCCCGTGGCTAAGCCACCGCTCGGCCAGCTCGCGCCGGGCCGGGTCGCGGTGCACTGCGGACACCCGCCGCAGCCGTCCTTGCGGGTCCGGCTCGACCACCGCACACCAGTCCGCCAGCCGCTCCACCACCAGCCGGCTCAGCCGGTTGATGATCACCTGCGGCTCCAGCGACGAGGCCACCAGCACGCTGGCCTCGGCGAGGAACTCAAACCGGCTCTGGGAGATCCGCAGTGACCGCTCAAGCTGCTTGCGTTCGGTGATGTCGGTGAAGATGCCGACCGCCGCCACGATCTGGTCCTGGTCGTCGCGGACCGGTGCGGCCCGGGCCCACAAATCAACCAGCACGCCATCTGGCCGGCGTAACCGCAGCTCCTCGGAGGAGACCGTCTCGCCGGCCAGCAAGGCGCGGGCCAGCGGCGTCTCGTGCGGCTGGTACGGCTTACCGTCGGGCCGTATCGCCGGGTAGTTGCCGTACTCCTCGATGGTCGCCGCGGCGAGCATTTGCTGACCAAGTATCCGGCGGAACTCGTCGTTGGCGGCGGTCAGCTCGCCATCCGGGGCACGGGCTACCACCAAGCCTTCCGGCATTTGGCGCATCACCGCGGCCAGCAGCCGGGCCTGGTTGGCGGCCTCGGCGCGGGCCCGCTCGGCGCGTTGCTCGGCCCGCCGCCGCTCGGCAATCTGCGCGCGCAGTTCTAGTTCATCCATCACCAGCCCGGCCAGGTCACCCAGCGACGTGCGCTGCTCCTCCGACCACTCCACTGGTTCGGTATGGACCGCGCACAGGGTGCCGACCGGCTGGCCTGCGCTGTATAGCGGTACGCCAGCGTACGCAACCAGACCGTACCGCTGGATCAGCGGGTCGGCGGCGAACTCCGGAACGGTCCGAGCGTCGGTCACGAACATTGGCCGGCCGAGGCTCAGCGTGACCGGGCAGAACCCCTGGTGCGACGGATAACTGGGCGAGTTCTCCGGGAGTCGGACCCCGGGCCAAAACTGGTGATCGGCGTCGACAAAATTGACCCCCGCGATCGGCACTTGGAGCAGCCGCGCGGCCAACCGACCGGCCCGCTCGAAGGTGCCGGCGGCGTCTGGGTCAAGCAGCCGGAGACGGTGCAGCGCTTCGAGGCGGGCCGGGTCACCCAGCAGTGCTGGCAGACCGGCTCGCACCCCCCGAAGCGTACGGATCCGGATCGGTCTAGCGAAGACCAACCGCCAACATGGCACGGCATTTGTTCGATGATCCTGCTACCGTCCGATGATCCACGGTCTTAAGCGATCTGGCGGGCGGCTCCGCGACCCAGCAGCAAGATACCGATCCGGCCCGCTGTCACCCAGGGGTCTGCACTGGCAGGTCGATCAGCCGTCGTGCGATGGCTCGCCGCGCTACTGCACGGCGGCGGCGTGCTTGCCACACCTCCCGGGTGAGCTTGTCCTGCTGCAGCAGGTCTGCCAGTTGCTCCAGTAGGTCCTCAGTCCTGCGCCGGTGGTCCGCGTTGTGCGCGGGACGCCGACGAGCCCGCGCGGTGGCGGCTCGGCGTGCGGTAACGGTGGCCATGCGGAAGTCTCCGTCGGTCCGGATCCAAGGTACAAGGGTGGTGGAGATATACCCGGTCAGCGGGTCCGGCGTAACACAGTTGGCCGGGTGAACTTCGCACCGGCATGGTAATCGGACGTCATCATCCCAGCCGTACAGGCTCAGCCGACCGGTGTGTCCGCCTGCAGCCGCAGTGCGCGGGCGTACTCGGCCGCCTGCAGCTCGGTCAGGTGCGGGGAGAGCAGGAGGAGTACGTGGTCCCGGCTGAAGACCCAGCATGATCTGACCTGGGTGTCCCGACGCCTGGTTGCGCTAGCCGAGTCGGTGTGCACCTCGACCATGCCGCCCAGTTCGACACTCCCGTAGGACCGGTCGATCACCGCGCCCTGGTTGATCCGGGCATCCACAAACGCGATCTTCTGCACCGGTCCGCCCCATGCACCGAGCACACCATCGGGGCTGGTCTGCTCGGTATAGATCACTGAGGCCTGGACTGGCAGGCCGGCCTTCCGCAGCTCATTGAGGACTGCCACGGCATCACCCGACATCCGCTGGTCACCTCCCGCAGATTCGCTCTCCCATTCTCCCTGCCGGGTCAACCTCGTTGTGTTGGCACCTCGATCAGCGCCCAACCAGCCGCGCGGCGCGGCGTCCGCGCGGGTCCAGCGACTCGTAACCCGTCGGCGGCCCCTTTTCTGTCCCCCTTGCCTCCCCTGGTGTCCGTGGAGATACGACACGGCGCCGTGCCCTGCGTACAGGGCACGGCGCCGCGGGTAAGTCGAGGGGGTCGACGGCTTGGGTCAGCCGTCGTGGGGCGTACCTCCGTCGAGCAGTGACCGTACCTCGGACTCCTTGTACCGGCGGTGTCCGCCCAGAGTCCGGATGGAGGTCAATTTGCCCGCCTTTGCCCAGCGTGTGACCGTCTTCGGGTCAACGCGGAACATGGAGGCGACCTCGGCCGGAGTCAGCAGTGGCTCGGCCTCAGTTGCTTGGCGCGTGGTCATGGCTGATCCTTTCTTCCCGATCAGACTCTCTCCCGTCTAAGAGAGCCGACCGTCGTCCATATTGCACCATTTTCCCCCATAGATCAAATGATCCGGTCGTGCTATTTCCGGGCTAGTCATCCCGGACTGGACCTGACCGGCCACCTGGGGGGTGTTCACCGCGTCAGTTGGCGGACTCGACGAAGCTGGCGGTTTGCCAGCGGGTGATGATCCGATCGTACGCTGCGGCTGCTCCAGATGCGTCGCCACGGGCTAGCGCAACCAGCGCGTCGTGCGCATCTCGGGCGGACTCGTCGGCCCTCAGGGCGTCGTCGTCCAGCAGGTAGACCAAGCCACCGTAGTCTAGCTCGACCAACGAGCGTGGGTGGAACTCCTCCAGCCACCGTCCCAGATCCTCCACCCCCCTGATCTCCGGCGCGCCGGTCATCGCCCGACGCAGCACCGCCAAACCGCGTGCCACTCGACGCCGAGCTTGCGCCATCTCGGTGCGGTACACCACCGACCGGCCGACCCGGGTGGCCCCACGCCGGCTGGTCGGCTGACCGAGGTCGACCCGCCGCTCTGAGCTGTCGAAGAGGACGAACCAGCGCACCGGGATAGCCCAGCGGTGGGTACGGATGTGGACCCTCCGGTCCGGGTAGCTGGACCGCCAGCCAGAGTATGCCTCGGTGGCCGCGGAGACCTGCCAGCCGGACAGCACCAGCTCGGCCAGCTCGGCCGACATCAGCTTGGGCAGCTCGGCGGCCGCGCCCCAGCAGCGCACCACGGTCCGCCATGGGCAGACCAGGGTCGCGCCGTCCACATCGGCGACGAAGGCGTGCTCGGCGAGATCTCGCTCGCCGGGCAGCCGGGGCGGCAGCGAGAGCAAGCAGGTCAACCCGGCGTCCCGCTCCACCCTCGGTCCGTCCAGCGGATGGGGCGCTCGTTGTTCGGCGACGTACCTGGTCCAACGGGCGCGTTCTCCTGCGTCGAAGGCAGACAACGGCTCGTAGACCCGCAGATACGCCGCGTACGGCGGGCTCACCGGCCGATCGTCGCACGGCGATCGCGGGTACCGGGCGGGTTCGCCCCGGCGAGCGCCCAGGCGTGCCCAAACGCGCACATCTGACGGCCGACCCGCCGGCCGGTCCGCGTCCGGTTCTCGGCTGGGCATTATCGTTCGGTGGCACGTCATTCGGTGATATGGCCCACCCGCCGGACACCGGGCCCCCCTCCCACAAGGCTGGGTGGCCGTCCTCAACCCGTAGGAGCAACTAGTGACCGTCTTCTCCACCAGCCATGAGCAGGTCGTCTTCTGCCACGACCCGCTCTCCGGGCTCAAGGCGATCATCGCAATCTATTCCACAGCACTCGGACCAGCGCTGGGTGGGACCCGGTTCTATCCCTACGCCGACGAGGCGGCGGCCTTGGCCGACGTGCTGGCCTTGTCCCGGAGCATGGCGTACAAGAACGCGCTTGCCGGGCTGGACCACGGTGGCGGCAAGGGGGTGATCTGGGGCGACCCGGCCCGGGACAAGTCCGAGCCACTGCTGCGCGCCTATGGTCGGTTTGTGCAGTCACTGGGCGGCCGGTACATCACCGCCTGCGATGTTGGCACCTACACCGAGGACATGGACATGGTGGCCCGGGAGTGCCGGTACGTCACCGGCCGCAGCATGCAGTACGGCGGGGCCGGGGACTCTTCGATCCTGACCGCCTATGGGGTTTTCGAGGGCATGCGGGCCTCGGCGGAGCGCCGCTGGGGTACCCCGGCGCTGCGTGGTCGGCGGGTCGGCGTGGCCGGGGTGGGTAAGGTCGGCCACTACCTGGTGGAGCACCTGCTCGCGGACGGCGCCACGGTGGTGGTCACCGACGTCGACGAGCAGGCGGTGGCCCGGGTGCGGGCCGCCCACCCCACGGTCGAGGTCGCCGCCGACACTGCGACGCTGATCCGGGCCGAACTAGATGTGTACGCGCCATGCGCGCTGGGCAACGCGCTGGACGACGAGACCGTGCTGGCGTTGTCGGCCTCGGTGGTCTGCGGCGCGGCTAACAACCAGCTCGCCCATCCCGGGATCGAGAAGATCCTGGAGGACCGCGGCGTGCTGTATGCGCCGGACTATGTGGTCAACTCCGGTGGTGTGATCCAGGTCGCCGACGAGGTCGAGGGCTTCAACTTCGAGCGAGCAAAGGCGAAGGCGGGGCAGATCTTCGACACCACCAAGCGGATCTACGCGCTGGCCAGTGACGAGGGAGTGCCGCCAGCGGTGGCTGCCGACCGGCTGGCCGAGCGGCGGATGGCCGAGGTGAGTCGGTTGCGGGCGATCCGGCTGAGCTGAGCCAGCAACCCGGTGTGCCGAACCGGCCGGCTGACCTGTACGGTGAATGCACGAGACATTCAGCCATGGGTCGGGGCTGCCGTGTGCAGGCCGCCCCGTTGTTCTGTGCGAGGGGGTCGAGCCGATGGGGCGCGGCCGGGCCAAGGCCAAGCAGCAGAAGGTTGCTCGGGAACTGAAGTACAGCTCTCCCAGCACTGATCTGTCCGCATTGCAGCGCGAACTCAGCGGTAAGCCACCTGAGGGCGTCGAAGACGATGAGTTCGACGATGAGTTCGACGGCGAGTTCGACGACCGTCGCTAGCTCGCTCACCGCATGCCACGGTGTGCACCGGCGCTGAGGAGGCTACGGCTGTCCGGGCTACGACTGTCCGGTCGGGGCCAGCAGGTCAGCCGTAGCGTCCGGTGAGCTGTACGGTGCCCGTACCGGTCCTCACCTCGCCCATCACCCAGGCCGGGACCTTGCGGCCGAGCAGCACGGCCAGCGCCCGGTCCACGTCGTCGGGCGGGATCACGGCGATCATGCCGACACCCATGTTGAAGGTACGTTCCATCTCCTGCGCCGCGACCTGACCGCGCCATGCGATCAGCTCGAAGATCGGCTGTGGGGCCCAACTCGACCGATCCACCGTGGCCGCTAGCTTCGGTGGCAGCACGCGGACCAGGTTGCCGGGAACGCCGCCCCCGGTGATGTGGGCGAAGGCGCGCACGTCAGTCTCCGCGATGAGTGCCAGGCAGTCCTTGGCGTAGATCCTGGTCGGGGTGAGTAACAGCTCGCCGAGCGTCCGGTCCGGATCCAGCTCGTCGATCACCGCCTCCAGCGGCAGCCGGGCACGCTTCAGCAGCACTTGCCGCACCAGCGCGAACCCGTTGGAGTGCAGCCCAGAGGAGCCCATCCCGATCAGTACGTCGCCGGCTCGTACCCGGTCCTCGCCGAGCACCGCGTCGGCCTCCACGATGCCGACCCCGGTCCCGGACACGTCGTACTCATCTTCGCCCATCAGGTCGCCGTGCTCGGCGGTCTCCCCGCCGACCAGCGAACAGCCGGCCTGCAGACAGCCCTCGGCGATCCCGGCCACGATCGCCGCGATCCGCTCTGGCCGGACCCGCCCGCAGGCGATGTAGTCCTGCAGAAACAGCGGCTCAGCGCCGCATACCACCAAGTCGTCGACGACCATCGCGACCAGGTCGATGCCAATCGTGTGGTGGATGTCGAGCCGATGCGCGATGGCAAGCTTGGTACCCACCCCGTCGGTGGAGCAGGCCAGCAGCGGCTGCCGGTACCGGCTGGTGTCCAACGCGAACAGCCCGGCAAACCCACCGAGCCCGCTGACCACCTCCGGCCGGCGGGTACGCCGTACGGTGGCCTTCATCAGCTCCACCGCAGCCGCGCCGGCTTTGATATTGACCCCGGCCGCGGCGTAGGTCGTCGGACCGGCCGGGTCGGCGGCGCTGGGGTGGGGGGCATCCGGTTCGGTATTCATTTGTTCGGCTCCGTGCTCGTTCCGCTCCGCGCGGCGAACCGCGGCCACTTGATGCTCACTTGCTGCTGTTGTTTCGGGGTGCTCATGGTCGGCGCAATGCGTCCTCGGCGCCATATCCGGCCGGCAGCAGCCGCCCGGAGCCCCGGGTTCCGATGCCCTCCAGCACGTGTTTGCCGACCAGTTCCGGGTCCGGCAACGGGATCGGGTACTGACCGTCGAAGCAGGCCCGGCACAGTCGGTTGCGTGGCTGCTCAGAGGCCGCGATCAGGCCGTCCAGGGACACGTAGCTGAGCGAGTCGGCACCAATGGAGGCCCGGACGCCCTCGGTCTCCAACCCGGATGCGATCAGCTCGGCCTTGCTGGCGAAGTCGATGCCGTAGAAGCACGGCCACCGCACCGGCGGGCTGGAAATCCGGACATGGACCTCGACCGCGCCGGACTCGCGCAGCATCCGGACCATCGCGCGCTGGGTGTTGCCCCGCACGATTGAGTCGTCAACCACGACCAGGCGTTTGCCGCGGATCACGTCCCGCAGCGGGTTGAGCTTCAGCCGGATGCCAAGCTGCCGGATGGTCTGGGACGGTTGGATGAACGTCCGGCCGACGTAGGAGTTCTTCACTAGGCCCTGGCCGTAGGGGATGCCGGACTCCTCGGCGTACCCGATCGCGGCCGGGGTGCCGGACTCTGGCACCGGGATGACCAGGTCGGCCGCCACCGGACGCTCGCGGGCCAGCCGGCGACCCACCTCGACCCGGGTCGCGTACACGCTGCGGCCAGCAATGTGGGTGTCCGGCCGGGCCAGGTAGACGTACTCGAACAGGCAGCCCTTGGGCTCCGGCGCCGCAAACCGCTCCGAACGTAGGCCGTCCTCGTCAATGGCCAGCAGCTCGCCCGGCTCGATCTCCCGGACGAAGGAGGCGCCGACAATGTCCAACGCCGCGGTCTCGCTGGCCACCACCCAGCCGCGCTCCAGCCGGCCGAGCACCAGCGGCCGCACCCCGTGCGGGTCGCGGGCCGCGTACAGCGTCTGCTCGTCCATGAACACCAGCGAGAACGCGCCGCGCAGGGTGGGCAGCAACTCCAGCGCAGCCTCTTCAACCGACCGGTCCGGCCGGATCGCCAGCAGCGCGGTGACCAGGTCGGAATCGGAGGTCCCGGCCGGATCGCCGGCCAGGTCGGGACCGCACCGCGCGGCCAGCTTGAGCTGGCCGGCCGACCCGACCGCGGCGGCGAGCTCGGCGGTGTTGACCAGGTTGCCGTTGTGGCCGAGGGCCAAGCCGGTGCCGGCCATGGTGGTCCGGAAGGCAGGCTGGGCGTTCTCCCAGGTGCCCGAGCCGGTGGTGGAGTACCGGGTGTGGCCAATCGCCAAGTGCCCCTTCAGGCTGTTCAAGGTGGCCTCGTCGAAGACTTGGGCGACCAAGCCCAGATCCTTGTACACCACGACGCTGGCTCCGTCGCTGACCGCCATTCCGGCGGCCTCCTGGCCGCGGTGCTGCAGTGCGTACAACCCGAAGTAGGTGAGTTTGGCAACATCCTCGCCGGGGGCCCAGACCCCGAAGACGCCGCACTCCTCCCGGGGCGGGTGGTCTGGCTCCTCCACGGCACCGAGCTTACCCGCCGGTTATGACCGCTGTGGACTGGTCGGCAGTTACCGTCTAGATGCTGGCCAGCTAACCAGTCGACGGGTTCCCGGCGGCCCTCAGCGCACTGGGCCAGCACGCCTGGCCAGCAGGATGAATTCAGCACTAGCTGAACGGGGCCACCCGCACGCCGGCTTGGCGCAGCGCCGACCGGACGGCGGCGGCGATCCGTACCGCTCCAGGGGTGTCGCCGTGGATGCACAGCGAATCAATCATCAGCGGTACGTCCCCGCCCGGTACCGAGCGGACCGACCCGCCGGTGACGATGGCCACCGCCCGGTCGGCGGCTGTGGCCGGGTCGGTGACCAAGGCGCCTGGCTGGCCACGCGGCACCAGTTGGCCATCCGCGGTGTAGCCACGGTCGGCGAAGCCCTCCCGGACCACCCGCAGCCCGGCCTCGGCGGCCTGCCGGGCCAGCTCGCCGTCGGGCGCGCAGAGCACCGGCAGCGTCGGGTCGTAGAGCCGGACCGCGGCCACGATCGCGGCCGCGTGCTCGGGATCGTGGCCGGCCTGGTTGTACAGCGCACCGTGTGCCTTGACGTAGCGCACCCGGGTGCCGGCCGGCCGGCACATCCCGTCCAGCGCGCCGAGTTGGTACAGCAGGTCGTTGGTCAGCGACGGGCCCGGCACCGCGAGGTACCGCCGGCCGAAGCCAGCCAGGTCCCGGTAGCTGACCTGGGCACCGACCGCGACCCCGTGCTGCACCGCCAGTGCGCAGATCCGGCGCATCACGTCCGGGTCGCCGGCATGGAAGCCGCAGGCCACGTTGGCGCTGCTGACAATCTGCAGCAGTGCCTCGTCGTCGCCGAGCGTCCACGCACCGAACCCCTCGCCGGCATCGGTATTCAGGTCGACCGAGGTCACCTCGACGCCAGGCAGCTTGTCCGATGTCACCGGCCGGTACCCCGGACCTGTAGGCCAGCCAGCAGCTCCGCGGTGGCGGCGGTTACTGCGTCGACCGCGCGGTCGAAGGCCGCCGCGTTGTGGCTGGCGGGGGTATGAAACCCGGACACCTTGCGGACGTACTGCAAGGCGGCGGCGCGGATATCCTGGTCGGTGACCTCAGCCGTCATTGGCGGGCGGAGGGTCTTGATGCTGCGGCACATGCAGTCATTCTCGCCGGTCCGAGGCAAGTCGCAGGCAAGCCGTTGGCAAACAAGGAGCCCGGCAGGCGTACGGGGGGTTAGCCTGCCGGGCCCTTCCCGGGGACAGGTCCCCAGGCCAGCGGCGACCCGCCGGGCAGCCGGCGGTCGCACGAGTCGTCAGCGGGTGATGCCGGATGTGAATACCTCTCATAGACGTACGAGCCGCGCCAGGGATTCCGATTTGATCGGTGACTCGGCTCACAGGGTGTCACCTCCGCCAGCAGGGTTCGCTGGAGCCGATGATTCGTCGGTTTCCGTCGGTCTGTCGGAGCCCGCGGTTACCCTCGAAACATGCCATCTGATCCGGCCCCGCTCGTTGCTGTCCACGTCGATGCCTTGGAGCACACGCTACGCGCTACCCACGCGCTGGCCAGCACCTTCGACGAGGCCACCTGGGAGCTGCCGACAGACTGCCCGGGCTGGTCGGTGCGCGACCAGGTGTCGCATTTGATCGACATGGAGCTGCGGATGATGGGCGAGCCGCCGCCGGTCCACCAACTGCCGGCCGACCTGCCGTACTTGCGGCACGACACCGCCCGGGCGCTGGAGTGCGGGGTTGAGCTGCGCCGGCAGCGGTCGGGTGAGCAGGTCCTCGGCGAGTTTGGCGAGGTGATCGACCGCCGGATCAGCGGGCTTCGGGAGCTGCTCGTCAGTGGCGTCGACCCGGCGGTGGAGACACCGTTTTGGGGCCGGCTACCGACCTCGCGGGTGCTGCGGGTCCGAGTCTTTGACGCCTGGGCGCACGAACAGGACATCCGGCGGGCCACCAAGCAGCCGGGCAACTTGGCCAGTCCGGCGGCGGTGGTCACCTGGAAGTTCATGGCTCGGCGGCTGCCTGGCGTGGTGGAGCAGGTCGGGCTGGGTACGGGCACGGTGGTCGCCTTCGAGGTCACCGGCCCATTGCAAATCCGCCAGACGGTTGGCGAGGGCGAGCCGACGATCATCGTACGCACCGACTGGGAGACCTTCGTCCGGCTGATCTGCGGTCGGATCGGGCCGGCCGAACAGCCGGCGGTGACGACCACCGGCGATCCAGCGCAGGCCAGCCGGCTGTTGGCCGGGCTGGGGGTAACGCCATGACACTGCCCGGGCTGCCGGCCCGACCACCGGCCGAGCCAGCACCGATGCTCGACGACGGGTCGCTGCGCAGCCCTCTGGGCCGGGCAGCGGTGCTGATGGTCGGCTACCTGGTCCTGCTGTGGGCCATCGACCTGATCAACAACGCCGACCACCGCAGTCTGAACATCGAGCTCGGTATTGTGCCGCGTGACCCGGGCCGGTTGCCGGAGATCATAACCGCGCCGTTCCTGCACGCCAGCGTGGCGCACTTGGCGGCCAACGCCATGCCGCTGTTCGGCCTGGGTTTGGTGGCCGCGCTGGCCGGTGTCTGGCGGTTCGTCGGGGTGACCGCGGTGGTGATCGTGATCAGCGGCCTGGGGGTCTGGCTGTTCTCGCCGGCTCACAGCGTCACGGTCGGCGCCAGCGGGGTGGTCTTCGGCTACTTCGGGTACCTGGTGCTGCGCGGTGCGATCGACCGCCGGCCGGTGGACGTGCTGGTGGCTCTTGGCGTGGCGATCTCCTACGGCTACCTCCTCGTCGGCGTGCTGCCGGGGGCGGAGGGGGTGTCCTGGCAGGGCCACCTGGCCGGCGTGATCGGCGGGATGCTGGCCGCCTGGATGTTCCGGCGCCGTCGGCCCACCGCCAAGCCGGGCACCACTGCCAAGCCGGGCACCACTGCCAAGCCGGGCGCCGCCAAGCCGGCCGGTCTCGGCCTGCCACCAGGGCTTGGTGGCAGCAGCCGGTCCGGGCCAGCGGCGGGCTCGCCTGGCTGACCACCGCTGGCTTCGGGCGCCCACTGCTGGCCGGCTTGGTTGGTGAGCAGGCGCGATAGGTCGGTCGGCTCAACCCCAAACCTGGGCCAGCTCTGGGTCGTGCAGCATCGCGGCGACGTCGGCCAAGAACTGCGAGCCGAGCTGGCCGTCGACGATTCGGTGGTCGAAGGACAGCGATAGCTGGCTGACTTGCCGCGGCACCACCATCCCGTCTACTACCCACGGCCGCTCGCGGACCGCGCCGAAGGCCAGGATCGTCGACTCGCCAGGGTTCAGGATCGGGGTCCCGGCATCGACCCCGAACACCCCGACGTTGGTGATCGTGATGGTGCCGCCGGACATCGCTGCCGGGCTGGTCCGGTTGGCGCGTGCGGTCTCGGTCAGCTCGGCCAGCGCGACGGCGAGGTCGCGCAACGGCAGCCGGCCGGCGTCCTTAATATTGGGTACGACCAACCCGCGCGGGGTGGCTGCGGCGATGCCGAGGTTGACGTACTCCTTGACCACGATCTCGGCGTGTTGCTCGTCCCAGCAGGAGTTGACCATCGGGTGGCGGCGGACCGCGAGCAGCAGCGCCTTCGCTACGAACAGCAGCGGCGAGACCTTCAGTCCGGCGAACTCCGGTAGCGCGGCCACCTTGGCCCGCAGCGCCATCATCCGGGTCACGTCCACGGTACTGAACACGGTGACGTGCGGCGCGGTGAACGCCGAGGCCACCATCGCCGCCGCGGTATGCTTGCGGACCCCCTTGATCGGGATCCGCTGCTCCCGGTCCGGACCGAAGGACGGCGCGGCGGCCGGCCCAGCCTGCAGCGCGGTGTCGATGTCGGCCCGGGTGACCGTACCGCCCGGGCCGGTGGGGGTGATGGTGGCCAGGTCGACGCCGAGGTCTTTGGCGTACTTGCGGACTGGCGGTTTGGCCAGCACGACCACCCGGTCCGCCGCTGTTGGGGGCGGTCCCGGCGACACTGGTGCGGCTAGGTCCGACTCCGCCAACGTACCGTTGCCGGACCTACGCACCCGCCGGGTCGCGGTTGCCGGCCGCGGACCGTACCCGACCAGTACCGGAGTGCGACCGCCCGGTGCCGACCCGCTGGTCTGGTCCGGCTCGCGTGCCACCAGGCCCGGGACCAGGTCGGCCCGGGGGGCGGGCTCGCTGGCCGGCGGCTTGCCGTCCGGGTCCACGTCGATGGTAATGATCGGAGCACCCACGTCGACGGTGGCACCCTCGGTGGCGTGCAGCTCGCTGACCACCCCGTCGTACGGGCAGGGCAGCTCCACCGCGGCCTTTGCGGTCTCGATCTCCACGATGGGCTGACCATCATGTACCGGGTCGCCGGGTTGGACAAGCCACCGCAGGATTTCGCCCTCGGTGAGCCCTTCCCCGACATCCGGCAGGGTGAACTGCTTGAACTCTGGCACCGGCCCGCCTCCCCTAGAACACGTTGACGAGAGCGAGTTGACTAGAAAGCCAACGAGCGGTCGACGGCGTCCAGCACCCGGTCCAGGTCGGGCAGGTACTCTTCCTCGACCCGGGAGGCCGGGTAGGGCGTGTCAAAGCCGGTCACCCGCAGCACCGGTGCTTCCAGGTGGTGGAAGGCCTCCTCGCTGATCCGGGCCGCCAGCTCGGCGCCGATGCCGAGGTTCTGCGGTGCCTCGTGCACGATCACGCACCGGCCGGTACGGCGGACCGAGCCCAGCACGGTGTCCATGTCCAGCGGGGACAGCGCACGCAGGTCGATGATCTCCAGGTCGATGCCCTCGGTCTCGGCCGCGCTGGCCGCGTCCAGTACGGTCCGCACCATCGGACCGTAGGCCAGCACGGTGACATCGGTGCCCGGCCGGACCACCCGAGCCTGCCACAGCGGCTCCGGAGTGATCGTCGGATCGACCTCGGTCTTCTCCCAGTACCGGCGCTTGGGCTCGAAGAAGATCACCGGGTCATCGCAGCCGATCGCCTGCTGGATCATGAAGTACCCGTCGATCGGGTTGGCGCAGGTCACCACCTTCAGTCCTGGGGTGTGGGCAAAGTACGCCTCCGGCGACTCGCTGTGGTGTTCCACCGCGCCGATCCCGCCGCCGAACGGGATCCGGATCACCACCGGCAGCCTGACCGCTCCGCGCGAGCGGTAGTGCATCCTCGCCAACTGGGACACGATCTGGTCGAAGGCCGGGTACACGAACCCGTCGAACTGGATCTCGCAGACCGGCCGGTAGCCGCGCATGGCCAGCCCGATCGCGGTCCCGACGATGCCCGACTCGGCCAGCGGGGTGTCAATCACCCGGTCCTCACCGAAGTCCTTCTGCAACCCGTCGGTGATCCGGAAGACGCCGCCCAGCTTGCCGACGTCCTCACCCATCAGGAGGACCTTCGGGTCGTTCTCCATGGCCTTGCGCAGCCCCTCATTCAGCGCTTTGGCCAGCGTGTACGTCGCCACCTGTCAGTTCGCCCCCTCGAACGAGTCCAGATACCTTGCGTAGCGCTCGCGCTGCCGGTCCAGGTGCGGGGGGCGCTCGGCGTACACGTGGTCGAAGATTGACAGCGGCCCAGGGTCGGGCAGCCCGCGGCAGCCGTCCCGAACGTGCTTGGCCAGCCCGTCCGCCTCCGCCTCGATCGAGTTCAGGAAGGTCGAGTCGGCCAGCCCGTTGCGTACCAAGTTCGCCTTCACCCGCTCGATCGGGTCCTTCAGCTTCCAGGACTCCAGCTCGCTGGCCAGCCGGTACCGGGTCGGGTCGTCGGAGGTAGTGTGCGCGCCCATCCGGTAGGTAAAGGCCTCGATCAAGGTCGGGCCGGAACCCTCCCGGGCCCGAGCCAGCGCGGCGCGGGTCACCGCCAGGCAGGCCAGTACGTCGTTGCCGTCTACCTGTACCCCCGGGAAGCCGAACCCGTGCGCCCGCTGGTACAGCGGGATCCGAGACTGCCGTTCGATTGGCTCGGAGATCGCCCACTGGTTGTTCTGGCAGAAGAAGACGATTGGCGCGTTGAACACGGGGGCCCACACGAACGCTTCGTTCACATCTCCCTGGCTGATAGCCCCGTCGCCGAAGTACGCGATCACGGCGCCCGGGTAGCCGCCGGCCGAGCCACCACCGTCGCGCTGGATGCCCATCGCGTAGCCGGTGGCATGCAGGGTCTGCGACCCGATCACGATGGTATAGATGTTGAAATTCTTCTCGCTCGGGTTCCAGCCGCCGAGGTTTACCCCTCGAAACAAGGCGAGCAGCCACAACGGGTCCACCCCGCGGCACCAAGCGACGCCGTGCTCGCGGTAGGTCGGGAAGACAAAGTCGTCGGCCGCCAGGGCCCGACCGGAGCCGACCTGGGCCGCCTCTTGGCCGAGCAGCGAGGCCCAGATGCCCAGCTCGCCCTGCCGCTGTAGCGCGGTGGCCTCGGCGTCGATCCGGCGCACCATGACCAGATCGCGGTACAGCCCGCGTAGCTCTTCGGCGGAGATCTCCAGCGGGTAGTCGGCGTGCTCGACCCGCTCACCTTCTGGGGTGAGCAACTGGACCAGCTCCGGAGTAGGGCTGGCCGCCAGCACCGGGCCGGCCGGCTCGCCAACTGGCCTAGCCCCGATGTCAGCTTCGGACATGTGTTGTCTCCTCGTATCGACTCCGCGCGGGGTCGCCGCGGCGGGCGGGCCGCCACCTCGGGGAGCACACCCGGCGGGTTGTGCCGTCGCCCTCGAGGCGTCGGGGAGTGCCTGCTCCCGGTTGGGTTGGCAAGGTGCTAACGACATCGTGGCAGACCGTGGGTCGGGCCGTTCGGGAGACGCGGCACGTCCCCCGCTCGTCCGGCCTGCGGTCGAGACGACTGCTCGCCAGCACCAGCGCGCCGACGCTGGCGGGCCACCCGACCGATCGGTCGGTCGGGACTGCTGGCAGGGTATTCCGGCGCGACCGGTCCCGTCCACGTCGCCTCGCCCGGCCGGCCGGCTTGCACCTGACGTCAGGTCAGGACTTAACGTCGGTTCTACTGCCCGCCCGGGCAGTAGAGGAGTACGCAGCGGTGGACCAGATGTGGAAGGTAGGCGAGTTGGCCCGGCTGACCGGGCTGACCGTACGGACCCTGCATCACTACGACGCGATCGGGTTGCTGCGGCCGTCCTACCGAACCTCGGCGGGACACCGATGCTACGGCGAGGGTGACGTACGGCGGCTGTACCGCGTGGTGGCGTTGCGCGAGCTGGGCCTACCGCTGGATCGGATCGCCGCCATGCTGAGCCCGGACGGCGAGATCACCGACCTGCTGGCCGAGCACCTGCGCCATGTCGAGGCCCAAGTGATCGCGCTGCGGGCGCTGCGGGACCGGCTGGTCCACCTGGTCCAGCGTACCGAGCAGGCGCGGCAGCCCAGCTCCGCGGACCTCCTTGCCCTGATTGATGAGGTGACCAAGATGGAAGAGACGATCAAGAACTACTTCACCGAGGAGCAGCTTGCTGCGCTGGTCCGGCGCCGGGAGAACCTCGGTGCGCAGGCCATCGCGGACGTGCAGGCTGAGTGGCCGGAGCTGATCGGCCGGATGCAGGCCGAGCTGGCCGCCGGCACCGACCCGGCCGATCCGAAGGTCTGGCCGCTGGCGGCCCGCTGGATGGAGCTGCTGGTGGCGTTCCACGGCGATGACTCAGGCATCCGGGACGGGCTGTACCGGATGTATGAGGAGAACAGTGGCCAAATTGCGCAGCAGTATGGCGGACCCAGTCCCGAGCTAATCGAGTACGTCAAGCGGGTCAACGCCGCTCGGGCCTGACTGCCCCACCGGCGTGGAGCCAGCAGATTGGGCAACTTGCTGTGTCCGACCTGCTACCGAGTGTCCCAGTGGCGGAGGTACGGTCCGCTGGTGGAATTTGCCGATGACTTGGTACACACTGGTCACTTTGTCTTTGGGTCCGGCTATCACGGCGACACCCGGTTAGAGCTGGACCTGTTGGTCAGCCGGCCAGCCCGGCTCCGTGAGCTGTCCTTCCGGCTCGGTGACCGGCTCCGCGAGTACGACGTTGACCTGGTGTGCGGGCCGCTAGAAGGCGGCGCGTTCGTCGCCCAGTGGATCGCAGCCTCGCTCGGCATCATGTTCAGCTATGCCAGGCGGGAGTACGACTCCGACCGGGTTGGTCCTGCTGGTAGGGCCAATCTTGCTGGTGGGGCCAGTGATTCCGGTGGGGACGCGGCCGGGGTGCGGTACCGGATCCCGCCGTCCCTGTCGTTGACCGGCTTACGTGCCGCGCTGGTGGACGACGCCATCGACCGTGGCTCGGCGGCGCTGGCCACCGCGCGGGAACTGGCCGGTCGCGGCTGCGAGCTGGCGGTCATTGGCAGCCTGCTGGTCGGCCCCGCCGGCGTACGGCTGGGCCGGCGGCTCGGGGTACCGCAGGAGTATCTCATCGAGGTCGAAAGCAGGTCGTGGCCGGCCGAGGAGTGCCCGCTGTGCCGGACCGGGACGCCGATCGAGCGCTGAGGACTGCCGGTCCAGCTCGCCTGGTCAGTGCCCGCTGGTCAGTGGCCGTTGCCGTCCAGCACCTCGCGGATCCGGCACAGCAGGGCGTCTTCGGAGAACGGCTTCTCCAGTAGGGCGACGCCGGGCTCCAGGGTGCCTTGCGAGGCCAGCACCGGCTGCGCGTAGCCGGACATGAACAGCACCCGTACGGCCGGTCGCCGGGCCCGGATCTCGCTGGCCACCGCCTTGCCGAACATGTTCGGCATCACCACGTCGGTGAGCAGCAGGTCGATCTCGTCGGTCTCCTGCTCGGCGAGCTGGATCGCCTCGGTGCCGTTACTGGCGGCGATCACCCGGAAGCCGTTGCGGATAAGGATCCGGCGGGTGACCTCCCGCAGCGGGTCCTCATCCTCGACCAGCAGTACGGTCCGGCCGGCGGCGGACAGCGCTGCCGGCACGGCCAGTGCTAGCTGGCCCGACTCCGGCGTCAGATCCCGGTCAGTGGCCGGCAGCAGCGCGTTGACCGTGGTGCCGAGGCCCGGCTCGGAGTAGATCGTGGCGTGCCCGCCGGCCTGGGTCAGGATCCCGTACACGGTGGCTAGCCCAAGGCCGGTACCGGCCCCATCGGGCTTGGTGGTGAAAAACGGCTCGAATGCCCGGTCCACCACATCCTGTGGCATGCCGGATCCGGTGTCGCTGACCCGCAGCCGGACGAACCGGCCCGCCGGGTGACCGGGATGGCCGGCGGTGTACTGCTCGTCGGCGGTCACGTTGGCGGTGTCGATGCTCAGCGTGCCACCACCGGGCATCGCGTCCCGGGCGTTGACCGCGAGGTTGACCAGGACCTGCTCGATTTGGCCCGGGTCGACGACGACGGGCCATAGGTCGGGGGACTGCCGGGTGACCAGCTCAACGTGCTCGCCGATGGTACGGCGGAGGAACTCCTGTACGTCGGCGACCAGCTCATTGAGGTTGATCACCTGTGGCTGGGCGATATTCCGGCGGCCTAGGGTGAGTAGTTGCCGGGTCAGCCGGATGGCCCGCTCGGTGGCCCGCTGGATCTGCGCAATGTCCTCCTGGGTGGCCTTCCAGCGGTCCGGTTCGTCCCGGCCGGCCACGCCGACCTCCTCGGCCACGAAGTCGAGGTAGTTGACGATCACCGCGAGCAGGTTATTGAAGTCGTGCGCGACACCGCCGGCCAACTGGCCGAGGCTCTCCAGCCGCTTCGCTTGGTGCAGCCGCCGCTCGTACTCCTCCCGCTGGGCCAGCGCTTGGGCGTGCTCGCGCTCGGTCTGTAGGTGCAGCCGCTCGGTGATGTCGTGGATGAAGGCGTGGAACTGTTTTCCCTCCTGGGAGATGCCCTGCCAGACAGACAGCTCAATGGGGATCTGGTGGCCGTCCCGGCCGCGCGCGGTGACCTCGATCCGATTGTTCAACAAGTAGGAGGAGCCACCCTCAACGACCCGGCGCAGCCCGAGACGGTGCGCCTCGGCCGACTCGGGCGGGATGATCGTGTCGGTCAGCGGCCGCCCGACTATTTCCTCCCGAGACCAGCCGAACACCTTCTCGGCACTGGCGTTCCACTCGGTGACCAGATCGTTTTGATCGATGCTGACGAATGGGTCGGTAGCAGTTGCGATGATCGCGGCGGTCTGCTCCTGCTGGAACCGCAAGGCGTCCTCGTTCCGCTTGCGCTCGGTCACGTCCCGGATCGCCCCGGAGACCAGCACGCCATCGTCGGTGTCAATGGCGGCGAGCGAGATCTCGGCTGGGAACTCGGTACCGTCGTGCCGGCGGCAGATCAGCTCGAGGCTCTCGGTCTGCGGCTGGAAGTTGGGGTCGGCCAGCCAATTCGATTGGAGTTCCGGATGGTGGCCGCGGTCCCACTCAGCGACCAGGATCTCCGCATGCTGGCCGAGCAGGCTCGCGCGAGGGTAGCCGAACAAGTGCTCGGCCCGCGAGTTGATCATCGTGATGGCGCCGCTGGGGTCTACACAGACCGTCGCGTCCGGCGCCGACTCCAGCAGCGCTCGAAACTTCGTATCGGCCAGCTTCATCCTGGTGACATCACTGCACACCGCGACATACGCCCGCACCGTGCCGTGCGAGTCACGTACCGCAGCGAGCGACCCGAGCACCCACAGCGGGCTGCCGTCAGTGCGTCGCATGAGGTACTCGCTGGTCGGCAACGGCGTGACGGCGGTCTGCGTGAGCAGCTCGGCCATCTCCGTATACTGATCGGCAGGCCACCAAGGGTACGGTGGCCGGCACCCGACAAGCTGCTCACGGGTCCCCCCATACATCTCGCACCAGCGTGGGTTGGCGTCCCGGACCTGCCAGTCGGCCTCGAACACCACCACGCCTTCCTGCATCCAGCTCAGCAGGGCAGCGGTGAAGTCCTGCTCCTCGCGGAGCGCAGCGACTGACTCCTGCTGCGCGGCGTGCGCTCGGTCCAGGCCGCGCACCGTGGCGCTGACCACCAGCAGCAGGATCGCCACCGAGGCGGCCGTGGTGATCGTTACCGTCAGCGCCGGGCTGGTCAGTCCGGCTGCGAGTGTGCCGAGCGGGCTGAGCAGGCTGATCAGGATCGACAGCAGCAGCACCGCCGGACTAAGCCGGCCGCGCCGACCAATGCTGTTGTAGGCCCGAAGCAGCGGCCGGTCTGGCCGGGCGATGAGTATCCCGATGGCGAGTACCAGCAAGGTGAGCGCGGTATGCGGGGCAATCGGGGCACTGTTGGGGCCAGCGCCGCGCAGGTAGGGGACACCATACAGGTAGCTCAGCGACGCGCCCAGGGCCAGCACCACACTCGCCGCTGTCAGCGCGGTCGCTGGCCGGTACCCGCCCCTCTGGTCGATGTCCAGCAGCGCCAGCGTTAGGCCGGCGGCCAGCATCGTGAGCGCGGTGTGCGGGGCCGGCCGGCCGGCCGATGGGTAGTGCGGCAGCGCCGCGAGGAACAGGTTGTCGATCCACAGCAAGTGTCCGGTCACGTACTCGGTGAGGACTGCCGCGTTCAGTACGGCCACCGCCAACCCGAGCAGTTGGCCGGCGCGGCGCCGGATCGTCCCGGCCTGTACCGGAGCGAGCAGCAGCAGCGCCGTGCCAGACATCGTGAAACCGACGGCGGTCAGCGGCTTCATTGGCGCCAGCAAGGGGGTGGGTTGGCTGAGTGCGGGCAGTCGCAGACCCCAGCCGACGAGCACGAGCACGCCGACCACCAAAGTCCAGCCCGCGGCAATCCGCACCGCGACCCGCAAGCACCTCATCACACCACCCGCGGCCTCGCTTGGCTGCCCGTCGGCACCGGTTACCGATGCTCTGACGACTTAGTGTAATGGAATCTAAGCTTAGAGTAACCAATGGCCGAGCCACTGTCAGCAGGCCACGCAGGCGGCGGTCGTATGCCGCCTGGGTGGTGGGTGCCGTGTCGGTGTCACGTCGGTGGTAGCTAGCTGGCGGGTGACCGGGGGATCTGGCGGTACCGGGCCCGGACCGACTCGGCGGTCACCCCGAGGGCCGCGCCGAGGTCGTCCCATTGCGCACCGGCCTCTCGGTCGTAGATCACCGCGACGGCGACCAGGTCATCGACCAGCCGCCGGAAGCCAACCACCGCAGCAGTCACTGCGGTGCCCTGCCGGCGAGCGTCGGGGCTGCCGCCAATCCAGTCCTGTTCTAGGTAGCTGGTCAGCGCGGTGGCGGCCAGCGCCAGTCGGTTGGCGTACTCGCTGAGGGCGTCACGCGGTTCGCCGACCAGCGGGTTTGGGGTGCGCACCAAGCGCTGCCGGGCCCGGTACGCAGCCTGACGGCAAGCGACCGAGCAGTAGCGTCGCCGTCGCGTGCCGGAGATCGGTCGGTCACACCGAGGGCAGAAACGTTCGGTCATGAACCGAGAGTAATCATATATGTACGGAGCGCAGTAAGAATTGCTGCGGGGGGCCTCCCGAACGGGAGGTACCGGGCAACGCGAGGTGGGCTGGCCGGTTCGCGGCCGGAGGTTATCCGGCGCACGCTCCGGGTAGGTCGGACCGTGGAGGTATCTGATGACCCGACCCGGAGACCCGTTGCCGATGCACCCCACCCCGCCCGGTCCCGGGCCGGATCCGGTCCCGCCAACGCCGGTACCGGACCCGATGCCGCCCGGTCCAGGGCGCGACCCGGTCCCGCCAACGCCGGCACCGGATCCGATGCCGCCCGGTCCAGGGCGCGACCCGGTCCCGCCAACGCCGGCACCGGACCCACTCCCACCTGGGCCGACACCGGACCCGGTCCCGCCAGCGCCCGCGCCGGATCCAGTTCCCCCGGCGCCACACCCGGACTTGTACTAAGCCGGCACCGGCTAGTCGGCTAGGTCCGGTGCTGCCTCCTGCTCGGTGTGCCGCCGCCGGGACGCCGTGATTTCGGCTTCGGCCTCAGTCCGGCCGACCCAGGTCGCGCCCTCGACCGATTTGCCCGGCTCTAGGTCCTTGTACACCTCGAAGAAGTGCTGGATCTCCAGCCGGTCGAACTCCGGGATGTGGTGGATGTCGCGCAGGTGTTCGTGCCGCGGATCCTCCGCCGGCACGCACAGCACCTTGTCGTCGCGGCCCTTCTCGTCGGTCATCCGGAACATGCCGATCGCCCGGGACCGGATGAGGCAGCCGGGGAAGGTCGGTTCCTGGACGAGCACCAGGGCGTCCAGCGGATCGCCGTCTTGGCCCAAAGTGTCCTCAATGAAGCCGTAGTCCGCTGGGTACTGGGTTGCGGTGAACAGCATGCGGTCCAACCGGATCCGGCCGGACTGGTGATCCAGCTCGTACTTGTTGCGCTGGCCCTTAGGGATCTCGATGAAGACGTCGAATTCCACAGCTAGCTTCCCCCATCGATGGCAGAGACGGGGTCTAGTGTGGACGACCGACCGGGGTGCGGTGCGATGTGGTGCGGTGAAGGGGAGCAGTGCGGCGAGGGGTCGGGTGGCTGCCGGTGTCCGGCCGTACCTGGAGACGGTCGGTGCTGCTCGCTGGTCTCGCCCTGCTGATCATCGGTACGCAGGCCGCCGGGGGCAGCGTGCTTGCCACTCACCGTACCGAGCTACCGGCCGGGCCGACCCCGGTCGTACCTGCGCTGACCGCACCAACCCCGGTGCTGGCCGGTCTCACCCCGCCGGTCGCCGGCCAAAGCCTGAGCCCAGCGGCAGTGGCTCAGGCGTTGGCCAGTCCGTTGGCCGACCGGCGGCTCGGCCCCCGGGTCTCCGCCCAAGTCGTGGACCTGGTCAGCGGGATCGTGCTCGCCGACCGGGACGGCGGCCGGCTGGCTACCCCAGCCTCGGTGACAAAGGTCACCACAGCCGCCGCCGTACTGGCCAGCTACCCGGCCGATCACCGGTTCAGCACCGCGGTGCTGGCCGGGGCGCACGCCGGCGAAGTAGTGCTGGTCGGCGGTGGCGACTTCACCTTGTCGGCCGCCGCGGCCGGCAAGCCCACCGAGTACGCCGGGGCCGCCCGGCTGGCCGACTTGGCCGCTGCGGTGCACCGGGCCGGGATCAAGGTCAACACAGTGGTCGTAGATGGCTCCCTGTTCACCGGGCCGCGGTTCGGGCCGGGGTGGGATCCGCGAGACATAGCCAGCGGCTTCATCACCCCGATCACCGCGCTGATGACCGACGCCGGCCGGCTGCCCGGCCAACTGGGCCGTGCCACCCAGCCAGATCTGGCCGCTGGCGCGCAGTTCGCTGCGGCGGTAGGCGCACCAGCGGCCAGGGTGGTACGCGGCAGCGCGCCAGCCGGGGCCCGACTGCTCGGCCAGGTGTGGTCTGCGCCGCTGGACCGCATCCTGGAGCAGACCCTGCTGGCCAGCGACAACGTACTGGCCGAGATGCTGGCCCGGCAGGTCGCGCTGGCGGTCGGCCAGCCGGCCTCGTTTGCCGGCGCGGCGCAGGCGGTCCGCAGTGTGCTCGGCCGGCTCGGTGTGGATGTCTCCGGCGATGAGCTGGTGGATGGCAGCGGCCTGTCGCCGCAGGACCGGCTCACCCCGCGGCTGCTGGTGGAGCTGCTCCGGGTCGCTGCCTCGGCCGACCATCCGCAGCTACACCCGCTGTTCGCCGCGTTGCCGGTCGCCGGCTACGACGGCACCCTGGATGACCGGTACCGCAGCGGGGCGACCACCATCGCCGCTGGCGAGGTACGCGCCAAGACCGGCACGTTGACCGGGGTCAGCACGCTGGCCGGCTTGGTGCAGACCCGGGACGGGCGGGTGCTGGTGTTCGCCTTCATGGCCGATCGGGTGCCCGGCGTGCGAGCCGCCGAGGCCGCGCTGGACGTCGCGGCCAGCACGCTGGCCCGCTGCGGATGCCGGTAGGGGCTGCTTACTGACGAGCGGTGCGCCGGGATGTCAGCGTACGGTGGCTGACATGGACCTAGGCCCGGGAACCCGGTACGGCGACTCCGACAACCCCCGGCCTGGGATGGTCGACTGGGAACTCGCGGTAACCACCGCGCGCCGGTTGGCCAAACCCGGGCCCGAGGTTACCCGCAGCGAGGCGGATACTGCCGTCCGGGAGCTGCGCGAGCTGGCCCATATCGCCGTAGACCACGTCGAGCAAATCACCGGGCTGTCCTCGCCCCGACCGATCCCACCCGCCCGGGTGGTGGACCGGTCCGGTTGGGTGGCGGCGAACGTGGCCGGGCTGGACGCCCTGCTCACTCCGCTGATGGTCCGGCTAGCTGAGCAGCGGCCGCCGAGCCGGATTGCCTCCAGCATCGGGTCGCGGCTCACCGGGATCCAGGCCGGCGCGGTGCTCGCGTTCTTGTCCAGCAAGGTGCTCGGCCAGTACGAGATCTTCGGGCCGGAGGGCGGCGTACTGCTGCTGGCCGCGCCCAACATCGTTGAGGCCGAGCGGGTGTTGGGGGTGGACCCGACCGACTTCCGGCTCTGGGTGTGCTTGCACGAGGCGACCCACCGGCTGCAGTTCAGCGCGGTGGAGTGGCTGCAGACCTACCTGGCCAGCGAGGTAGATCGGCTGGTCGCGGCCATTGACCTCGATCCGGAGGCGCTGCGGGACCGGGTGCTCGGGGCGCTGCGCGAGCTCGGCCGGACCGTCCGGGGCGACGCGGTGGCCGCCCAGGGCCTGCTCGCGTTGATCCAGAGTCCGGCCCAGCGCGAGGTGCTGGACCGGCTGACCGCCTTCATGAGCCTGGTGGAGGGGCACGCCGAGTACGTCATGGACGCGGTGGACACCGACGTCATCCCGTCGTTGCCTTCGATCCGGCAGCGTTTCCAGCACCGCCGGAAGGGCGGTGGGCCGCTGGATCGGTTCCTCCGCCGGCTGCTTGGTCTGGACGTCAAGATGCGGCAGTACTCCGAGGGCGTGACGTTTGTCCGGGGAGTGGTCAACGCGGTCGGCATGGCGGGCTTCAACACGGTATGGACCTCTGTCGAGATGCTGCCCCGCAAGGCCGAGCTGACTGCGCCATTGGACTGGGTACGCCGGGTGCACGGCATCCGGCCGGCTGCCTCGGCCTAGCGGCGGCAACGGCCCGGCCAGCGGGCAGAATTGGCGCCATGACCGGGCATGCCGGGGCGGCGGGGCGCAACGTGACTGGGCGGGCGGCAACTGGACCCAGTACTGGGCTCGATCCCGCGGTGGCCGCGGTCCGGGTAGCAGTACGCCGAGCGTTGGCTGCGTACGCCGCACCCGGCAGCCGGGTGCTGGTTGCCTGCAGCGGCGGTGCGGACTCGCTGGCGCTGGCCGCGGCGGTAGCCTTCGAAGCACCGCGGTGCGGGATCGATGCTGGTGGGCTGACCGTGGACCACGGCCTGCAGCCCGGCTCATCGGCCCGGGCCGACCGGGTCGCCACGACGCTACACGGGTTCGGCCTCGACCCGGTCGAGGTTCTCCCGGTCGACGTGGTCCGGACCGGCCCACCTGGGGTGACAAATGGTCGGATGACCGGGGGTCTGGAGGCAGCGGCCCGGCGGGCCAGGTACCCGGCCATGGATTCGCTGGCCGCCCGGACCGGTGCAGCCTGGGTGCTGCTGGGGCACACCCTCGATGACCAGGCGGAGACGGTGTTACTTGGTCTCGGTCGGGGAGCTGGCCCGCGCTCGATCGCCGGGATGCGGCCGGCCGACGCGCCGTGGCTGCGGCCCTTGCTCGGGGTACCCGGGGCGGTCACCACCGCGGCCTGCGCGGCGCAGCGGCTGGCGGTCTGGGACGACCCGCACAACGCCGAGCCGCGGTTCCAGCGGGCCCGGCTTCGGCATGAGGTGCTGCCGTTACTGGAGGAGGTGCTCGGCGGCGGGGTGGCCGCGGCGTTGGCCCGTACCGCCGTGCAGCTTCGGGCCGACCTGGACGCGCTGGACCACATCGAGCTGGAGCTGGTCCGAGACCGGCTCGGCCGGCTTGGCGACCAACTTGCCGTGACCGACCTGGCTGACCTGCCCGAGGCGCTGCGGCGCCGGCTGTTGCGGGTCTGGCTGCGGGACGTGCCCGGGCTGACCTCGGCGCACTTGGTCGCGGTTGACGCGCTGCTGGTGGACTGGCACGGTCAGGGACCGGTGGCGCTACCCCACGGCTGGGTGGTGCGGCGGCGGCATGGCAGGCTGCTGCTCACGACGGCGGGACCGAACCCCTGAGGAGCAGCACGTGTACGACGGCGACATCGACACCGTCGTGGTCTCTGAGCAGCAGATCCGCGACAAGATCGCCGAGCTGGCCCGAGTGATCGACACCGACTACGCCGACCGGGAGATCATGCTGGTCGGGGTGCTCAAGGGCGCGGTGATGTTCATGTCCGATCTGGCTCGGGCGCTTCGCCGGCCGGTGGAGCTGGAATTCATGGCGGTGTCCTCCTACGGCTCGGCGACCTCCTCCTCGGGCATCGTCCGGATCCTCAAGGACCTGGACCGGGACATCTCCGACCGGCACGTGCTGGTGGTTGAGGACATCATCGACTCCGGGCTGACGCTGTCTTGGCTGCTGCGCAACCTGACCAGCCGGCAGCCGGCATCGTTGGAGGTGGTGGCGCTGCTGCGTAAGCCGGACGCGGTCAAGGTCGAGGTCCCGGTACGATATGTAGGCTTCGATATCCCGAACGAGTTTGTCGTCGGGTATGGGTTGGACTACGCGGACCGGTACCGTGGACTTCCGTACGTCGGGCGGCTTGCGCCGCAGGTGTACACCCGTTGACCGCTCATCCGGGTCGGCAGGGGCAACCCGGAACACCCAGATCAGGAGACTCGTTGGAGCAGGCAGGTGGCCTCTTGGCGGCCCCTGCGAGGCACGGCTGCTCGGTGTAGCGTCGGGAGACTGACGTAAACGTCGGGCAGCGGGGAGACGTCCGCGCCGTACCAGCCAGATCAGGAGGGACGAGGTCACCGGTTCCGGTACCTCGGCGAGCTAGATGGATCGTAAAGGCTTCTTCCGCAAATGGTGGGTATGGATCGCCCTGCTGGTACTGGCGGTGCTGATCATCCGGCCGCTGATCCGCGGCAACGGTGGGTTCACCGACGTGGACACCTCCACGGCGTTGACCCAGATCAGCGCGGGCAACTTCACCAAGATCACCATCAACGACAAGGAGCAGACCCTCGACATCACTCTGAAGAACGCCGTCGAGGGGCATCCCAAGATCACCACGTCCTACCCGGCCAACGCGACCAGCCAGATCTTCGACCTGATCCGATCCAAGGCCGGTGACAGCGGCACGTCCGCCTTCACCACCAACGTCACCCAGCAGAACACGATCGTGCAACTGCTGATCGGCCTGCTGCCGATCGCCGTGGTGGTGTTCTTGCTGTTCTTGGTGATGAACCAGATCCAGGGTGGCGGCAGCCGGGTGATGAACTTCGGCAAGGCCAAGGCGAAGCTGGTCAGCAAGGACACCCCGAAGACCACCTTCGCCGACGTCGCCGGGGTAGACGAGGCGATCGAGGAGCTGCACGAGATCAAGGAGTTCCTGGAGAACCCGGCCAAGTTCCAGGCGATCGGTGCGAAGATCCCCAAAGGCGTCCTGCTGTACGGGCCGCCCGGCACCGGCAAGACACTGCTGGCCCGCGCAGTGGCCGGCGAGGCTGGCGTACCGTTCTACTCCATCTCCGGCTCGGACTTCGTGGAGATGTTCGTCGGGGTCGGCGCCTCTCGAGTGCGCGACCTGTTCGAGCAGGCTAAGGCGAATGCGCCAGCGATCATTTTCGTGGATGAGATCGATGCGGTCGGCCGGCACCGTGGCGCCGGTCTCGGCGGCGGCCACGACGAGCGCGAGCAGACGCTCAACCAGCTCTTGGTGGAGATGGACGGCTTCGATGTCAAGGGTGGCGTGATCTTGATCGCGGCCACCAACCGGCCAGACATCCTCGACCCGGCGCTGCTGCGGCCAGGCCGGTTTGACCGGCAGATCGCGGTGGACCGCCCTGACCTGCAGGGCCGGACCGCGATCTTGCAGGTACACGCCAAGGGCAAGCCGTTCGGCCCGGACGTGGACTTGGCCACGGTAGCTCGCCGTACCCCCGGGTTCACCGGTGCCGATCTGGCCAACGTGATCAACGAGGCAGCCCTGCTCACCGCCCGCAACAATGGTCGGTTCATCACCAACGCGGCGCTGGAAGAGGCCATCGACCGGGTGATCGCCGGCCCAGAGCGACGCACCCGGGTGATGAGCGAAAAGGAAAAGAAGATCACCGCATACCACGAGGGTGGGCATGCGCTATGCGCTTGGGCGTTGCCGAACATCGATCCGGTACACAAGGTGACCATCCTGTCCCGCGGCCGGTCGCTCGGGCACACCCTGGTACTGCCGACCGAGGACCGCTATACCCAGACCCGCTCGGAGATGATCGACCAACTGGTGTACGCGCTGGGTGGCCGGGCGGCCGAGGAACTGGTGTTCCATGAGCCCACCACCGGGGCCAGCAACGACATTGAGAAGGCGTCCAAGCTGTCCCGAGCGATGGTCACCGAGTACGGCATGAGCGCCAAGCTGGGCGCGGTGAAGTATGGCACCAGTGAGTCCGAGCCGTTCCTCGGACGCGACTACGGCCACCAGCGCGACTACTCCGAGGACATCGCCGCCAACATCGACGCCGAGGTCCGCGGGTTGATCGAGGCCGCGCACGACGAGGCATGGGAGATCCTGGTCGAGTTCCGCGACGTGCTGGATGAGATGGTCGTCGAACTCATGGACAAGGAGACCTTGTCCAAGGCGGACATAGCCCGGATTGCTGCCCGAGTGGGGAAGCGGCCGTCGCACAACATTTACTCCTTCGGCAAGCGCACCCCGTCGGACAAGCCGCCGGTACTCACCCCGGCCGAGGTGGCCGCCGAGAACGGCCGGCATCCCAACGGCTCCTTGGTCGTTTCGGTTTCGCCTCCGGTGTCGACCGGCCGGCCATCACCGCGTCCGTCACCCGCTCGGCCGACCGCAGCCAGCGAGCCGCGGGACAAGCCACCGGCCGGCGGAACCGGCCAGTCGGAGCCGGCCGACCCCACCGGTCAGCCGGCGGGCAGCGCAGGCGGCGGCTTGCCGCGCTACGACGAGCGAACCGTCCGGATCGATCCGGCGAGCCAACGGCGGTCGAATCCGGTCCGGCCAGCGTCGCCAGCCCCACCGACGCCGCCCCGCTCCGGGCCCCCCCGGTCCAGCCCGCCGCGGGCTAATCCGCCGCGTTCTGGATCGCCTGGATCGTCCCGTTCTGAGGCACCCCGCTCTGAGGCGCCGACCGGCTCCGACGACGACTGGCCGTTCGGCAGCGAGGCTGGGTCCCAGGAGTGACCGCAAGGTTCGACTCAGCTCGGGTGGAAGCCGCGGTTCGGGAGCTGCTCTACGCGATCGGCGAGGATCCCGATCGGGCTGGGCTGCTCCACACTCCAACCCGGGTCGCCCGGGCCTGGGCCGAACAGTTCGCCGGGCTGTATACCAATCCTGACGAGCTGCTGACCACCGTGTTCGACGAGGGCCACGAAGAGATGGTCCTGGTCAAGGACATCGCGATGTTCTCCATTTGCGAGCACCACCTCACCCCCTTTCATGGAGTGGCCCACGTCGGGTACATCCCGAACAAGAGCGGAGAGATCACCGGACTGTCCAAGCTGGCCCGGGTGGTGGACCTCTACGCTCGCCGGCCGCAGGTCCAGGAGCGGCTGACCGGCCAGATCGCCGACGCGCTGCTACGTAAGCTGGATCCGCGCGGGGTGATCGTGGTAGTCGAGGCCGAGCACTTGTGCATCTCCATGCGCGGTGTCCGCAAACCCAACTCGCGGACCGTCACCTCGGCGGTGCGCGGGCTGTTCCAGACCTGCCAATCCACCCGGGCCGAGGCGATGAGCCTCATCATCGGCAAGTGATGTCCGGCCTGCCGAAGCCGGACCGGTGCGTGGTCATGGGCGTGCTGAACATCACTCCGGACTCCTTCTCCGATGGCGGTCGGTACGCCAACCTGGATGCCGCGCTGGCGCACGCCCGGCAAATGTGGGCCGAGGGTGCCGACTTGGTCGATGTCGGCGGCGAGTCCACCCGGCCGGGCGCGGACCGGGTGGATGCCGTAGAGGAGATCAGCCGGGTACTGCCGGCGATCCGGGCGCTGGCTGCCGAGGGCGTGGTCGTCAGCGTGGACACCATGCGAGCGAAGGTGGCCGAAGCCGCTATCGATGCTGGCGCTGCGGTGGTCAATGACGTCAGCGGTGGCCGGGCTGACCCGGCGATGGCCCGGGTGGTCGCCGCCACCGGCGTACCGTGGATCTTGATGCACTGGCGCGGGCACAGCCGGGACATGCAGGAGTTGGCCCGGTACCGAGACGTGGTCGCCGAGGTCCGTACCGAGCTGTTTGCCCAGGTAGATATCGCGCTGACGGCTGGGGTGCGGGCGGACCGGATCGCGATCGACCCGGGCCTGGGTTTCGCCAAGTCCGCCGAGCACAACTGGCAGTTGCTGGACCGGCTCGGTGAGCTGGTCGGCAGCGGGCTGCCGGTGCTGGTCGGCTCCTCCCGGAAGTCCTTCCTTGGCGCCGTGCTGGCCGAGCCCGGCGGTCAGCCGCGGCCAGTGTGGGACCGGGAGGACGGCACTGTGGCCACCACCGTCATCGTGGCGCTGGCCGGCGGGTGGGGAGTGCGGGTACACGAGGTACGCCGCAACCTGGACGCGGTCCGGGTGGTGGCCGCTTACCAGCGGGCGGCCGGGTGACGGGCGTACCGGCCAGCACTGAAGCGGGAGCTATCGGATGGATGTGATCACGCTGACCGGACTGCGGCTGCGCGGCTACCATGGGGTACACGGCTTCGAGCGCCGGGATGGTCAAGAGTTCGTCATCGACGTGTCGCTCGGGCTGGACACCGCCGTGGCGGCCCGCTCCGACGATCTGCGCGACACCGTCGACTATGGACAGTTGGCGGACCGGCTGGCCGAGGTGGTGACTGGCACACCGGTCAACCTGCTGGAGACGTTGGCTGGCCGGCTTGCCGAGGTCTGTCTGGCCGACCCGCGGGTGGCCGGATGCGAGGTGACCGTACACAAGCCAGCGGCGCCGATCCGGCACGACCTCACCGACGTCGCGGTGACCGTCCGCCGCCAGGCCGGGACCGGCCCGGGGCCGGGGAGGGGGATCGGCAGATGAGTACTGCGGTGTTGTCGGTGGGGTCAAACCTGGGCGACCGGCTGGCTTTCCTGCAGGGCTGCGTGGACGGGCTGCGGGACGTACTGCGGTCGGTGTCCGGGGTGTACCAGACCGTGCCGTGGGGGCCAGTGGTACAAGGCGACTTCCTCAACGCGATCCTGATCGTGGCCAATGATGAGACTGGCCCGGCTGGCTGGCTGGACCGGGCCCGGGCGCTGGAGGCCGCGGCTGGCCGGTGCCGCGAGCAGCGGTGGGGTCCGCGTACCCTGGACGTGGACGTGATCACGGTCGACGACATCCAGCTCGCCGACCCGGAGCTGACCTTGCCGCACCCGCGGGCCCACGAACGGGCTTTCGTGCTGGTGCCGTGGCTGGAGGTTGACCCCGCTGGGGTGCTGCCTGGCCGGGGTCCGGTCGCCGAACTGGCCCAAGCGTTGGACGATTCCGGGATGTGCCGTCGAGCTGACTTGGAGCTGCGATGAGACCCGCGAGCACAGCGACGGGCAGCCAATGAAACCGACCGAGCCGACCCGGGTGCGTGACCTGCTGTTCATCGCGGTGGTGGCCTGCCTGGTGTCGTACCTCGTGGTCCGGGAGACCTACGGCGGGATCCCGCGGCTGTCCTGGTTTGTGCCGTTGTCGCTGGTCGTGCTGGCAGCGGCCGAGACGATATCCGGCTTCCAGCTCCGGGCCCGGATCCGTCACCGGCCGGGGCTTCGGCCGATCGAGCCGCTGGTGGCGGCCCGGCAGGTCGCGCTGGCCAAGGCCAGCGCGTTGGTCGGCGCGGCAATGGTCGGGGTGTGGGGCGGTCTGTTGATCTTCACCCTACCGCGACAGGGTTTCCTGGCGGCCGCGCCCAGCGACACGCTTACCGGCGCGTTGGGGGTGGTCTCCGCCGGGCTGCTGGTGGGCGGCGCGCTGTGGCTAGAGTTCTGCTGCCGTACCCCCAAACCCCCGGAAGACCGGACCGGCAGCGGGGTAGACCAAAACCGCTCCAGCTAAACCGCACCAGCGGTCTCCGGCTCGGCCGAGTCCACCGACCGGCGCAGCGCGGCGTGCAGCGACTCGGGGGTGAGTACGCCGTGGAACTCCGCACCGGACAGCACCGCAACCCAGCCAGCGTCTTGTTGCAGCATCACCGCGAACGCTTGCTTCAAGGTGGCGTCCAGCGGTACCCAGGCAGCCATCCGCTGGTCCCGCTCGGACACGGTGCCGTCGCCGGTAGCGGCCCGTTCGGCAGACAGCCAGCCGTGCGGCTCGCCGGACTCCGCCAGCACCACCGCCCACCGCGCGCCGGCCTGCTGCATTGCCGCCCGGGCGGTGGCCAGCGAGTCGGCCGGCCGGATCACCGGCGGGTGCTCCAGGTCCACCTCGGTGATCGGGGTCACCGCCAGCCGCTTCAAGCCGCGGTCGGAGCCGACGAAGTCAGCGACGAAGTCCGAGGCCGGCGAGCCGAGCAGGGTGGCCGGGTCAGCGTACTGCTCCAGCACCCCGCCCTCGGACAGCACCGCCACCCGGTCGCCGAGCCGGATCGCCTCCTCGATGTCATGCGTCACGAACACCACGGTCTTGCGTACCTCGGTCTGCAGCCGCAGGAACTCCGCCTGCAGCCGGTCCCGGGCGATCGGGTCGATTGCCGAGAACGGCTCGTCCATCAGCAGCACCACCGGGTCCGCGGCCAGCGCCCGGGCCACCCCGGCCCGCTGCCGCTGCCCGCCGGAGAGTTGGTGTGGGTACCGGCCGCGATAGGTGTCTGGGTCCAGCCCGACCAGCTCCAGCAACTCCCCGACCCGGGCCCGGGTCCGGTCCTTGGGCCAGCCAAGCAGCTTTGGCACGGTCGCGATGTTCTGCGCAATGGTCTGGTGCGGGAACAGCCCGACGTGCTGGATCACGTATCCGATCCGGCGACGCAGCGCCACCGGGTCGGTTTTGGTGACGTCCTCGCCGGTCAGGAACAGTCGGCCGCCGCTGGGCTCGATCAGCCGATTGATCATTTTCAGGATGGTGGTCTTGCCGCAGCCAGACGGCCCGACCAGCATGCATATCTCGCCCTGGGAGACCGCCAGGGTGAGCCCGCGTACGGCGTCGGTGCCGTTGGGGTACCGCTTGGTCACGTCCTCCAGCCGGATCGCCGGCTGCGCGGTAGCGTCCAACGGTGAGCCTCCTTCTGGTGTCCATTCAGGTGTCTGCGGCGCAGGGGTACGTGGCTGGCGCACCGGATGCGGCGCCCAACCCTTGGTTCAGTTGGAGCTTCATCCGGGACAACTCAGATGCCATCCTCGCCGCAACCAGGCAGCACGTCATCCTGACCGTCGAAACGATCGCGATCGCGGTGCTGGTGGCGTTTCCGTTGGCGCTGCTGGCGCGCCAGTTCCGGCCGCTGGCTATACCGATCCTTGGGCTGTCGGGCGTGCTGTATACGATCCCGTCGCTGGCGATGTTCGGCTTTCTTGAGCCGTTTGTCGGGTTGAACCAAACCACCGTACTGGTCGGTCTGGTGGTGTATGCGCAGGTGGTGCTGGTCCGTAACTTCCTGATCGGCCTGCAGGGCGTACCGGCCGATGTACGGGAGGCAGCGCGCGGGATGGGGTACGGGCCGGCCCGAATGCTGTGGCGGGTGGAGCTGCCGATCGCAATGCCGGCGATGATGGCCGGTGTCCGGATCGCTACGGTCTCTACCGTCGCACTGATCACGGTCGGCGTGATCGTCGGCAACGGGGGCCTCGGTCAGATCATCTTCGAGGGCTTCAACAACAACTTCTACCGGGCCGAGATCGTGACCGGGTCGGTGCTCTGCGTCGCTCTGGCGCTGGCTGCCGACGCCGTACTCGCTGGTGTGACTCGGCTGCTGGCCCCCTGGAGCCGCAAATGATCCATTGCCGCAACGGACTCGGAGCCCCCCATGAGCGCCATTAGTGACGCGATCACCTGGCTGAACGACCCGCTGAACTGGCAGGGTCGTACCGGCATCCCGGCGCTGACCGGCGAGCATTTGGCGATCAGCGGCATTGCGGTCGGCGCGGCCTGCCTGGTGGCCTGGCCGATCGCGATTTGGCTGGGCCATGGGCACCGGGCCGGCGCGCTGACCAGCGTCATCTCCACGGTGTCCCGGGCGGTGCCCACGCTGGCCCTGCTGACCTTGTTCGCAGCCACCCCGATTGGCTTCGGCGATCCGGCGACTACGGTGGCGCTCACCCTCTTCGCGGTACCACCGCTGCTGACCAACGCCTACGTTGGTGTCCGCGAGGTGGACAAGGACGTGGTGGAGGCGGCCCGCGGGATGGGCTTGGCGCCCACCCAGGTGCTGTGGTCGGTAGAGATCCCGCTGGCGTTGCCGCTGATCGCGGCCGGCTTCCGGACCGCCGCGGTGCAGGTGGTGGCGACCGCGTCGCTGGCCGCATTGGTCGGTGGCGGCGGCCTTGGCGAGATAGTCAACAACGGGTTCGGTCTGCAGCGGCCGGGGCAGATCGTGGCTGGTGCGTTCCTGATCGCCATACTCGCCCTGGTGACCGAGTCCGTACTGGCTGGGGTGCAACGCGCGGTCACGCCGGGCCGGGATCGGCGGAGCTTCTTTCGGCGCGGTGTGTTGCGACGCACAACCGCTTAGGGTTTGCTGCCTCCATGCGATCAGTCGCCGTCGGTGTTTCCCTGCTAGCGCTTTCCAGCATGGTCCTGGTGGGTTGTGGTAAGTCCGGTTCGTCTGGCCAGGCGGCGGCGTGCCAGCCCGCCAAGGGCGACCAACTGGTCGTGCTGACCGACGACAAGCACTTGCAGACCGTGGACAACATCATCCCGGCGATCTACCGGCCGGCGGCGACTCCGGTGTTGATCCGGGCGGTGGACAAGGTCAGCGGTGCGCTTACCACCAGCAAGTTGATCGCCCTGAACAAGCAGGTCGACCTCGAGCGCAAGACCGCGACCACCGTCGCCGACGGCTTTGTCAGCGACAATGGGCTCACTGGCGGGCTCACCGGCGGGTCCGGCGCCATCCAAGTCGGTGCGGCGAACTTCAGCGAGAGCCAGATCCTGGCCAACGTCTACGCCAAGGTGCTGACCGCGGCCGGCTTCAACGCCACGGTACGAAGCGTTGGCAACCGCGAGCTGTACTTGAAGTCGCTGTCCAAGGGCGAGATTGACGTGATACCGGAGTACGCCGGCACGCTGACTGAGTTCCTGAACAAGCAGCAGAACGGCCCGTCGCCGGCCCCACGGGCCAGCAGTGACCTGGCCGCGACGGTCACCGCGCTGACGGCCCTCGGCGCGAAGGCGAACCTGGTCTTCGGCGCGCCGTCGCAGGCCGCCGACCAAAACGCATTCGCCGTCACCAAGGCGTACGCCGACGCCAACGGGCTGCGGACACTGTCCGACCTGGCCAGCAAGTGCAACGGTGGTGAACTGATCCTCGGCGGTCCGCCCGAGTGCCCTCAGCGGCCGTTCTGCCAGGCCGGCCTGGAGCAGGTCTACGGCATCAAGTTCACCGGCTTCCAGTCCCTAGACAGCGGTGGCCCGCTGACCAAGACCGCGATCAAGGAAGGCAAGGTCGAGATCGGGCTGGTGTTCTCTAGCGATGGCAGCTTGACCGGCTGATTGGCTGATCGGTGACGTGGGCTAATCGGCGGAGCGCCCATCAACCGTTACGATGTCCGGTATGGCAGGTCTGAAGGACCACGCACAGCCTCGACGCAGCCCGCGTCGGATGGTCCTGCTCGGACTCGGCAGTGGGCTTGCGGTCGCGTCTACCGGCACGCTGGTCCTGACCGACGATCCGCGGGTGCTGCGATTGGCCATCGCGGTGGCGCTGTGGGCCTTCGTCCTCGGTGCTATGGCGGGGACCCGCCGCCGCTCGCCGGCCGAGGAGACCAGCGGCCCGACCAAGCGGGAGATCGAGCTGCACCGGGCGTACCAGGTCGAACTCGACCGGGAGGTCGCCGCGCGCCGGGAGTACGAGCTGCGGATCGAGGTGGAGATCCGCCGCGAGCTGGAAAGCGGCCTGCACCAGCAGCTCGACGTACTGCGCCATGAAATGACCGAGCTACGCCACGATGTGGTCGAGCGGCTGGCCGGCGAGCTCCGGTTGGAACGGATCGCCTGGCACGGCGAGTCCACCAGGCTCACCGGTGGTCCAGCCGGGCTGCGTGGGCTCGGCAAGGGTACGTCGGCGATTGCTGGCGAGGTCGGCACCTCGGCTCCCGGGCTACCGGCGCCTGGGGTGGATCCGGACGGGCCGACGCGCCGGGAGCCACGCGTCGAGCCGCGCCGGCCGGCGCCGAGCCGGGCCGCCACGTCCCGTCCACCGCCCTCATCGCAGCCCCCGCCGGTGAGCATGGCTGCATTCCCGGCACCGCCACCGGTTCGCCCCGACCCGCTCAGCGACCCCCTCCCGCCGGAGGCGTTGCTGCCGCTGGCACCGCCCGAGCACGCCTGGTTCGGCTCGGAGACCGGCGAGTTCAGCCGGCCGCCGATGCCGGCTACCGCGTCGCCCGCCTCAGATCTCCTGCCGGTCCCGCGCCCTGGTGAGCCAGCCGGTGGCGGCCGGCACGCCCGACCCGAGGTTGCCGGCGGCCGGCTCGGTACGGCCAGGCCCGGCGTCCCCAGCCACCAAGCACCGGATCAGGACGCACCGGACCGGGTCCTGCCCAGCGCGGCCGTACCGCCGACCGATGTGCCCCGGCGGCACCGCCGGCGCGCCGACGACGAGGAGAATGAGGTCCTCAGCCGGACGCTGCGGGAGCGCTGATGGGTGCGGTTAGCTACTTGTCGATGTCGCCGACCACGAAGAACATCGAGCCGAGGATCGCCACGAGGTCGGGCAGCAGGGTGCCGGGCAGCAACACGGTCAACGCCTGAATGTTGTTGTACGAGGCCGAGCGGAGCTTCAACCGCCACGGCGTCTTGTCGCCACGGGAGACCAGGTAGTAGCCGTTGAGACCGAGCGGGTTCTCGGTCCACACGTACGCCGCGCCCTCGGGTACCTTCAATGTCTTCGGTAGCCGCTGGTTGACCGCTCCGCCGGGCAGCCGGTCCAAGCAGGCGTCGATCAAGTCCAGCGAGGCATGAATTTGGTCCACCAGTATCTCGAAGCGGGCGAAACAGTCGCCGGCTTTCCGGGTCACTACCCGTAGCACGTCAGCCAGCTCAGCATAGGCCAGGTAGGGCTCATCGCGGCGCAGGTCGAAGTCCACAGTGGACGCTCGGGCGATCGGGCCGGACACGCCGAAGGCCGACACGTCGGCGGCGGACAGCACCCCTACCCCCCGGGTCCGGGCGGCAAAGATCTCATTGCCACACACCAGGTTCTCCAGCCGCGGCAGCCGGTCACGCACCCCGGTTACCGCGCGCCGGACCCGGTCGGTCCAGCCCGCCGGCACCTCTTCCTTGACCCCGCCGACCCGGTTGAACATGAAGTGCATCCGGCCGCCGCAGGCCTCTTCCATGACCGCCTGGATCACCTCGCGCTCACGGAAGGAGTAGAACACCGGAGTGATCGCGCCGATCTCCAGCGGGTAGCTGCCCAGGAACATCAAATGATTGAGTACCCTGTTTAGCTCGGCCATCAGGGTGCGCAACCAGACCGCGCGGTCGGGTACCGCCATGCCCAGCATCCGCTCGGCCACCATGACTACCCCGAGTTCGGAGGAGAACGCGGATAGCCAGTCGTGCCGGTTGGCCAGCACGGTGATCTGCCGGTAGTCGCGGACCTCGAACAGCTTCTCCGCGCCGCGGTGCATGTACCCGACGATCGGCTCGGCACGGACCACCCGCTCGCCGTCGACCACCAACCGGAGCCGGAGCACGCCGTGCGTGGAGGGATGCTGCGGCCCGATATTGAGCACCATGTCCGCAGTTGCCATGTCTGTGCCCGTCAGCTCACCCACGCCCGCACCGACGCCGACCGTGACCTCACGCCTGTCCACGGCCGCGAGTCTGCCACGTTGTCCGCCGATACCCGACCGGCAGCCAGCATGGCAGGCCCAGACTCAGAACGGCAGGTCGTCGACCGGTCGCTGAGCCGCGCTGGCCTGGTAGCGGGACAGCGCCGCGCGCAACGCGGTTTCCAGGTCGACCCCGGTCTGGTCAGCAAGATTGATCAGGGTGAAGGCGATGTCGGCGAGCCGCTGCGCCCATGCCTCGGTTGGCCGGAACGGTCGCCGGCCGAACGAGGTGCCGGCCAGCGCTTCGTCAGCGAGTCGACCGATGTCGGTAGTCATGCCCAGCACCAGGATCGTTGCGGTCGCGTGCAGGCCGAGCTGGTCGGCGGTCGCCGCGACCATCGTTTGGAGATCACGCATCAAGGCACGATAGAGCCTCTGCCAGCGCCGCGCGCTGGCAGCCCGGCTCAGCCACCCACTGAACCAGCCAGCCGAACCCACCCAGCCCGGCCGGATCGGTGAGTTCGGCTAGCTGGCCCGCTGCGGCCAGCCGGGCCAGGTAGCCGGGCGGATCGGTTCCAGCCAAGCTTCGATCCGGTCGCTCGGCCCGCAGCCCAAGGCCGAGCAGCGCGGCCCGTTGGATGGTGAGTACGGTGCCCGCCGCCCCGGCCTGCCGGCCGGCCTCGGCGCACGCGTCCAGCGCCACGTGCGCGGTCAGGTCGCAGGACCCATCCGGTACCGCAGCCACCTGGCGGCCAGCCCGGTAGCCGGCCAGCGTGCCGGCCGCCAGCCGGCCGGTGGTCCGCTCGGCCAGGCTGTGCTGGTAGTCGATGGCCACGGCTGCGCCGCGCCGAAGCTGCCCGACCGCGCCCGCCCAGACAGCGTCCCGCAGCCGCCCCACCTCGGCCCGGGTACCGATCTCTAGTCTCCCCTCGATCTCCGCCAGCGGCCACCACCTGGCCAGCCAGCCGGCGTCCGGGTCGGCGACCGGCGGTCCGATCCGCTCGCTGCCGCCGGGATCGACCAGGACCAGCCGCGGCCCGGTCCGGGTCAACTCGACCACCCCGACCGGCACGTTATCCAGCCACTCGTTGGCGATCAGCAGCCCGGTCACCGGCGGGATCGCGGCCGCCCACCCGATCCCGTCGGGCAGCCCCGCAGGCCGGCCGGCCAGCTCTACCGCAACCGGTCGCAACCGCGACCGCAGCGGTTCGGTCGTCGCGGCCAGCACGCCGGCCAGCAACTCGCCCCGGCCGGCTCCGACATCGACAAGATCGAACGGATCGGGGTACGTCAGCGCCCGGTCCACCCGCTCGACCAGCCTGGCTACTGCGGCGGCGAACAACGGCGAGGCGTGTACCGAGGTCCGGAAGTGCCCAGCCGGGTCCTCGCGCCGGTAGAAGCCCGCCGGACCGTACAGCGCTTCGGCCATTGCCTCCTGCCAGGTCCGTAGCACGTACTCACGCTAACGTCATGCCGTCAGGATTCGGGTCGGGGGATTTTGGGACCGGGGATTTGGGACCGGGGCCGGCGGCGATGGTACGGGCCGCCCGACCCGGGCTTGCCGCGGGCGACCGCCCAGTGATGACGGTGGTCGTCAATCACGGGGTGTGGCAAACGAGACACGGCCGAAAGTACGGTACCCGGTTACCCTGGCTTGGTCCGGTACCACGACAGGACTGGAACCTTACATGAGCGCAACGCAGCGCGTCGCCTCGGCCAATAGGGCTAGCCGGCTGGCGGTTGGCGTGGTCGGCACCGGCCGGGTGGGCAGCGTGCTCGGTGCCGCGCTAGCCCGGGCCGGCCACCGGATTGTGGCTGCTACCGGGGTGTCCGCCGCATCGGTGGCCCGGGCCAAGCGGTGCTTGCCCGGAGCCCCGCTGCTGCCGGCCGCCGAGACGGTCGAGCGTGCCGAGCTTGTGCTGCTCACCGTACCCGACGACGCGTTGGCCGGCCTGGTTGCCGGGTTGGCCGAGACCGATCGGTGGCGGGCCGGTCAAATCGTCGTACACACCTCTGGGGCGCACGGGCTGGCCGTACTGGAGCCGGCGACCCGTCGCGGCGTGTTGCCGTTGGCGTTGCATCCGGTAATGACGTTCGCCGGCCGACCGGAGGACCTGAACCGATTGACCGGCGTGCCGTTCGGGGTGACCGCACCGGAGCGGGCCGGTGATATCCCGACCCGGCCGGTGGCTGAGGCGCTGGTGCTGGAGATGGGCGGCGAGCCAATTTGGGTACCGGAGGGGGCTCGGGGCCTCTACCACGCCGCGCTGGTGATTGGCGCTAATCACCTCATTACCCTTGTTAACGAGTCGGTCGACTTGTTGCGGGCGGCTGGGGTGGCCAACGCCAGCCAGGTGCTCGGGCCGTTGCTCGGCGCCGCGCTAGACAACGCGCTGCGGCTCGGTGACACCGCGCTGACCGGCCCGGTCTCGCGGGGCGACGCCAGCACCGTCGGGGGTCACCTGCGTACCTTGACCGAGCACGCCCCGGACTCGATCGCGGCCTACGTCGCGATGGCCCGGCGGACCGCCGATCGGGCGCTGGCCAGCGGTCGGCTCGACCCGCACCAGGCCGAGGCGCTGCTGGACGTGCTGGCCTGGAATGGGGCAGCCCAATGAGCGGGGCAGCCCGGTGAGTGCGCCGGCCGGCCAGCCGGACCAGGCGATGGCGGTGCTGCGGACCCGGGCCGAGTTAGTCGCGGCGCGGGCCCGGCTGTCCGGTCGGCTCGGTCTGGTGCCGACGATGGGGGCGCTGCACGAGGGCCACCGCAGGCTGATCCAGCGGGCCGCCAGCGAGGCCGACGTGGTGGCGGTGAGCATTTTCGTCAACCCCACGCAGTTCGGCCCGACCGAGGATCTGGCCAGCTACCCGCGCGACCTGGCCGCCGACCTGGCAGTCTGCCGGGCCGAGGGGGTACGGCTGGTCTTCGCGCCCGATCCGGTCGAGATGTACCCGGCCGGGACGGCCGAGATCATGGTGCAGCCGGGTCCGCTGGGCATGGTGCTGGAGGGTCGGGTCCGGCCTATCCACTTCGCCGGGGTACTCACGGTGGTGGCCAAGCTCTTTAACCTGTTCCAGCCACATATTGGGTACTTTGGTGAAAAGGACTACCAACAGCTTGCCCTGATCCGGCGGATGGTCCGCGACCTTGACGTACCGGTCCAGATCGCCGGCTGCCCCACCATCCGGGAACCGGACGGCCTGGCCATGTCCAGCCGCAACCGTAACCTGTCCACTGTGGACAGGTGGCGCGCGGTGGCGCTGTCTCAGGCGTTGGGGGCCGGAGCCAAGGTGGGCATCAAGGGCGCCGATGCGGTGCTCGACGCGGCTCGCGCTGAACTGTCCGGTGTGGACACCGACTACCTGGTGCTGCGCGACCCCGCCCTCGGCCCAGCGCCGAAGCGGGGAGCGGCGCGGCTGCTGGTGGCAGCCCGGTTCGGCACGACCAGGCTGATCGACAACATCTCGGTATCGCTGGGGGACGAGTGATGCTGCGTACCATGCTGAAATCCAAGATCCACCGGGCCACCGTGACCCAGGCCGACCTGCACTACGTGGGATCGGTAACGGTCGACGAGGACCTGCTGGATGCCGCCGACCTGCTGCCTGGCGAGCAGGTGGCAATCGTGGACGTCACTAACGGCGCCCGGCTGGAGACCTACGTCATCCCCGGTGAGCGGGGCAGCGGGATGATCGGCATCAACGGTGCGGCCGCCCATTTGGTGCACCCCGGCGACCTGGTCATCCTGATCAGCTATGGCCTACTGGATGCCGCCGAGGTGAGGTCCTGGGTGCCGAAGGTGGTGCACGTCGACCCGGCGAACCGCATCGTGACGCTTTCCAGCGACCTGGTCGCGCCGGTACCGGGCAGTGACCTGGTACGGGGTGACCTGCCGGTCGGCTCGCACCGGTGACCCTCCTGCCGCATCGGCTGGCAGCGCCGGACCCGGGCTGGACCCGGCAGACCGACGTGGCGGTGATCGGCTCGGGCATCGCCGGGCTGTCCGCGGCGCTGCATGCCCGGGCCGCCGGCTACCGGGTCACGGTGATCACCAAAGTCAACATTGACGACGGCTCGACCCGCTGGGCGCAGGGTGGCATCGCAGCGGTGCTGGATCCCGCCGACAGCCGGGCCGAGCACGTGGCCGACACCTTGTTGGCCGGCGGCGGGCTATGCGATGAGGCGGCGGTACGGGTGCTGGTGACCGAGGGGCCGCCGCGGCTGCGCGAGCTGATCTCGGCTGGCGCGGTCTTCGACACCGACGAGTGCGGCGGGCTGTTGATGACCCGGGAGGGCGGCCACCGGCGGAGCCGGATCGTGCACTCCGGCGGGGATGCCACCGGCGCCGAGGTGCAGCGCGCGCTGGCGGCTGCGGTGAGCCGGGACAGCGGGATCGCGGTGCTGGAGCATGCCTTGGTGCTCGATGTGCTGCGCGGCGTGGACAGCCGGGTAGCCGGGGTCACCTTGCACGTGCTCGGTGAGGGCACGCCGGATGGCGTCGGTGCGGTGCTGGCCCGGGCGGTGGTGCTGGCCACCGGCGGGATGGGTCAGGCGTACGCGGCCACCACCAACCCGGCGGTGTCCACCGGCGACGGGCTGGCCATCGCGCTCCGGGCCGGCGCCGAGCTGGCTGATGTCGAGTTCGTACAGTTTCACCCGACGGTCTTCTTCCAACCCGATCAGCCTGCCAGCCCAGCAGATCCTGCCAGCCCAGCAGATCCAGACCGGCGCGGTCAGCAGCCGCTGATCAGCGAGGCGATGCGCGGTGAGGGCGCGGTGCTGCGGGACGCCAACGGGATCCGGTTCATGCCCGCGGTGCACGAACTAGCCGACCTCGCACCCCGGGACGTGGTGGCCAAGGCGATCATCCGGGTGATGTCGGAGCAGTGGCTTCGGCACGTCTGGCTGGATGCCCGCGAGCTGGGCGAGCACACCTTGCTGACCCGGTTCCCGACCATCGTGGCGCGTTGCCGGGAACTCGGCGTGGACCCGGTTACCGACTTGGTTCCGGTCGCCCCTGCCGCGCACTATGCCAGCGGCGGGGTACGTACCGACCGGTCCGGCCGGACCGGCGTGCCCGGCCTGTACGCCTGCGGCGAGGTCGCCTGCACCGGCGTGCATGGCGCCAACCGGCTGGCATCCAACTCGTTGCTGGAGGGCCTGGTCTTCGCCGGTCGGATTGGTGCCGATCTGGCCAGGTACCTCCCGCCGCAGGCCGACCCGGCCGGCCCCGAGCCGGACCAGCCGCCGGCTTGGCTGCTCGACCCGGCCATCCGCGGGCCGCTGCAAGATGCGATGACCGGTGGTGCCGGGGTGCTGCGATCCGCCGCCAGCCTGGCGGAGGCCTCGGCCACGCTGGCCAGTCTGGGCCGCCGGACGTACGGCAAGACCGAGCCAGCGGCGTGGGAGATCACTGACCTGCACACCGTGGCCAGCGCACTGCTCGCGGCTGCCACCCGGCGGAAGGAAACTCGGGGCTGTCACTGGCGGGACGACTTCCCAGACCGCGACGATAGGCAGTGGCGGGGTCGGCTTCAGCTCGCGTTGACCGGCGGTGTGATCACCGACACATTCGAGGCGGTGCGATGAACCAGTCCACCCAGGTCGCGCTGGCCAGCGCCGGTCTGGATCCGGGGTACGTCGAGGGAGTAGTGCGGCTGGCCCTAGCCGAGGACATGGCCGGCGGCCAAGACGTCACCAGCGTCGCGACGATACCGGCCAACCGGGTCGCGACGGCCGACCTGGTAGCCCGCACCGACGGCGTGGTGGCCGGGCTGCCGGTGGTGGCGGTGGTGTTCGAGCTGGTCGATGAGTTTGTCGACTGCGGTCGCGAGGTCACCGGCGAGGTAGCTACTAAGGATGGCACCTGGGTACGTCTTGGCGACGTGCTGGTCACCGTGACTGGCCCAGCCCGCTGCCTGCTTACCGCGGAACGCACCGCGCTGAACCTGCTCTGCCATTTGTCCGGCATCGCCACCGTGACCCGGGCCTGGGCGGACGTCCTGTTCGGAACCCAGGCGGCGGTACGCGACACCCGTAAGACCACCCCGGGCTTGCGCGTACTGGAGAAGTACGCGGTGCGCTGCGGGGGCGGGACCAACCACCGGCTGGCCCTGTCGGACGCCGCGCTGATCAAGGACAACCACATCCGGGTCGCCGGTGGCGTACGGGCCGCTTTCGAAGCGGTCCGCCGCGAGTTCCCTGAGCTGCCGGTCGAGGTCGAGTGCGGCACCGTGGCACAGGTCCGCGAAGTGGTCGAGGTGGGCGCTGACCTGATACTCCTAGACAATATGTCGACGCAAGCAATGGCCGAGGCGGTCCGGGTCGCCCGGGCGATCCGACCCGGCGTGCGGCTGGAGGCCAGTGGCAACCTGACCCTGCAGCGGGCCCACGAGGTGGCCGGGACCGGCGTGGACTACTTGGCGGTCGGCGCGCTGACCCACTCCGCTCCAGCGCTCGACATCGCCATGGACCTGCGAAGCTGACCGGCATGCTGCTCACTATCGATGTCGGCAACACCAACACCGTACTCGGTGTTTTCGACGGCGAGGCGCTGGTGGAGTCCTGGCGGATCAAGACCGACGCCCGGTCCACCGCCGACGAGCTGGCGCTGACCTTCCGCGGCCTGCTGCATGGCCAACTGATCACCGGTACTGCGGCCTGCTCGACGGTGCCGGCGGTGCTGCGCGAGCTGCGGGTGATGTTGGGACGGTATTACCCGGGACTGCCGACGGTGATCGTCGAGCCCGGCGTACGGACTGGCGTACCGCTGCTGTACGACAACCCCAAGGAGGTCGGGCCAGACCGGATCGTCAACGCGTTGGCCGCCTTTACCCGCTACGGCGGCCCGTCGATCGTGGTCGACTTCGGCACCTCGACCAACTTCGACGTGGTAAGCGCACGTGGGGAGTTCCTCGGCGGGGCGCTGGCGCCAGGCATCGAGATCTCCATTGACGCGTTGGCCGCCCGTGGCGCCCGGCTGTTCAAGATCGAACCGGTCCGACCGCGGTCGGTTATTGGCAAATCCACCGTGGAGGCTCTGCAGTCCGGCGTGCTGTTCGGGTTCGCTGGGCAGGTCGACGGCCTAGTCCGGCGGATCGCGGCCGAGCTGGCCGCTAGCCCGACCGTAGTGGCTACCGGCGGGCTGGCACCACTAGTGATGACGGAGTGTGAGACGATCAAGTACCACGAACCGAACCTGACCCTGATCGGGCTGCGCTTGGTCTTTGACAAGAACCTGCCCGCCACGAACCTGGCTGCCGACCCAGCCCGGCTGCATGCGGTCACCCAGGGGCAGCACCCAGCACGGACCGTGAGCGAGCCCGGTGGCTCGGTCGCGGCCGAGAGCTAGGCGCGACGATGACCTTTCTCGGCGGGCTGGAGGATGGGGTCACCGACGAGGAGCGCCGTCGGCAACTGCGCCGCGCCAAGGCATTTGCGACCGGCTTGCTCGGGCTGGCCGCGGTGGTCTTCCTGATTACCGTACGGGTGCCGCACCCGGCCGCCTGGGTGGGCTACCTGCGGGCCGCCGCCGAGGCATCCATGGTTGGTGCGCTGGCCGACTGGTTTGCGGTGACCGCGCTGTTCCGGCACCCAATGGGGGTGCCGATTCCGCACACCGCGATCATCCCGGAGAAAAAGGACGCGCTGGGCGAAGGTCTTGGCCAGTTCATCCAGCAGAACTTCCTGGCCCGCGAGGTGGTGATCGGTAAGCTGCGCTCGCTCGGCGTGGCCCACCGGGTGGGCGAGTGGATGGCCCGGCCGGCCAACGCGGCCCGGCTCGGCGAGGATGCCGGCGCGGCGGTAGCCGGGGTCGGTGAGATGATGCGGGATGAGGACTTCCACTCCATGGTCGAGCAGATCCTGATCCGCCGGATCCGGGCTACGCCGGCCGCGCCGGTGGCGGCCCGAGTGATCGAGGTCGCTCTGGAGGGTGGCCATCATCAAGTGCTGCTGGTAGCCACCCTGCGTGGGCTGTCGAAGTTCCTGACCGACAACCGCGGGGTGCTGCGGGACCGGCTGGCCGATGAATCCCCGTGGTGGGTGCCGGAGTCGGTTGACGACGCCGTGTTCGACAAGGGCCTGTCACTGGTGCAGAACTTCCTGTCTGACATTGTCGCTGACCCTCACCACGAGATACGGCTGCAGTACGCGGCCCGGCTGCGTGAGCTGACCGACCGGTTGCAAACCGACGCCGAGCTGGCCGGCAAGGCGGAGGCAATGAAGGAGGAGCTGCTTGGTCACCCGGCGATCCGGGCCTGGTCTGCGGCATTGGCCGCCGAGATCAAGTCCTCGGTCACCGAGGCGGCCACCGACCCGGACTCCGAACTGCGCCGCCACCTGGCGGCTGGCATCGTGTCCCTGGGGAAGCGGCTGCGCGACGACCGGAGTCTGCAGTCCAAAGTGGACGGTTGGGTGGAGCAGGTAGTCGGGTACCTGGTCGACTCCTACCGGGACGAGCTGGCCGACCTGATCTCCGGCACGGTGCGGTCCTGGGACACCGAGCAGACCAGCCGCAAGATCGAGCTGCAGGTCGGCCGCGACCTGCAGTGGATCCGGGTCAACGGCACCGTGGTCGGCGCCCTGGCCGGACTGGTGATTTACACCGTGGCACGGCTCATCACCGGCTGACCGGTCGGAGGTCGGCCGGTCGGGGCCGGCTCAGCCTTCCGGCTCCAGTGCGTTCCACAAGTACAGCTCGCCACGGCGCTGCCGCGCGGTGACTGCGAGCGCGACCAACTCGCCCAGCATTTCTCGTACGTCTTCCGGATCGGCCTCGGCGAGTTCCTCGTGCTCGCGCCAGGCAGCCGCCACCTGGTCGAACTTCTCGGCCGGCAGCGCGGCCAGCGCGTCGGTGAGCACCGGCCGCACGTCTTCTACCCACGGCCCCAGGTCACCGGCGTAGGCCAGTACGCCCCCGCCTGGCTCCCGGAGTACCTGCTTCAGCGCTTCCTCGCGCAGCACGCCCTGCAGCAGGTCAAGTTCGATCGAGGTCAGGTCGCTTGTCTCCACCACCGCATCGACGCCGGCCGCTGCGGCGCCGGTGTGCAGATAGCCCTTTGCCTCGTCGTCCGAGCCCGCTACGAATACCTCGCTCAGCATGGCGTCAGTGTGGAGCAGCGCAAGGACGGCGGCTAGCACCGAGTCCCGGTACGGCAGCCAAATCCAGCCACACTGGGTCGATGCGACACCTGTTGGTCGGCAGGGCGGGTCAGGTACGCCGGCCCGGCACTGTGACAGGTCGTGACGGATCAGTCGATCCCGGCCAACCTAGTGACCGACCGATCTGAGCAGATGCGATCTGCGAAGAGAAGTGCAACGGCTACTCTCCGCGGGCACTGATCCCTATCCCGGTACCAGAGCCGCGGACTCATTTGTTGGCAGCGATTCGGGCGAAGTATCCCGACCTGATACCAGATACCCGGCCTGACCAGCGAGTCGGGATCGTCAGTCGGGTGATTTCCCTCGGTAACACCAGCAAGCTCTGTTTCGCCGCACTACGGGAGGGTGACGGCACCGAACTACAGGTGATGCTCAGCGTAACCAGTGTCGGCCGTGGAATCGCTGGCTTCCTGGAAGTCCGCTGTCGACCTTGGGGACCGCGCATTCGTCGAGGGCGAGGTGATCGCCACCTGCCTTGGTGAACTCTCCGTGTTCACCACCCCGGTGCGCAACTCACCGTCAAGGCGTTGCACCGGCTGCTGACCGCACACAAGCCCGAGAGTACAGAAACCGAGTCCGGCAGCGGTACGTCGACCTCATCTTGCGGCCGGAGCCACGGTACACAGTAGAGATACGCGCTGCAGCCGCCTGGTCACTCCACGAATCACGGCGCCGACGTGGTTACCTTGAGGTCGAGACCTCGATGCTGCGGGTGTTGCACAGCGGCGCAGCGACCCGGCCGTTTCGTACCTACATCATCGCCTACGACATGGAGCGACTGGCAGATCGATCCGAGTTGTACCTGAAGCGCTGTGCGGTGGCGGATCGAGCGGTATTCGAAAACAACCGTGCCGCCGAAGGAAGGAGCCGCTCGGGTGCCTGCGCTGGAGTCGCCATGCTGGCGGCCTACTGGCCTACACCGACTAGAACACCATGGCTACCGCCCCGGGAGCCTGGTGCGGGCGGCAGCCGGGGTGGGGTGCACTCCACCGTACTGCGGCTCGGCGACGGCGCTGAACGCCACCTCGGCGGCCGTGTCACAGCATCATCTTGTACGGTGCGGGGTCCGCCAAGGTTGGTACCGAGCACGCCGTGCAGAACCCTGGGAGCAGCTCGTTGAGTTGACTGGTAGGACATCGCGGTAGCTCCCAAATGGTTCAATCACAAGGTCGGGCCGCAATCCTCGAGGCGCTGGTCGGTCCGGTCTGGTCGAGTCGAGCTTCGGCCGTGGCTACCCGGCGGACACCACGCCGCTGGCCCGGCAGCACTGGCGGGTACCGGGCACCGCCGAAAAGTAGGACTTGTAGGTCCGCCGGTTCGAGTTGGCCATCGCGTACTCTGAGCTGGTCGATCCGGTCATTGCTCGGCAACGGCTGGCCCGGCAGTCGGGCTCGCCGCAAAGGGCGACCTGCGGCGATGCGGCATGACTTCCTGACCGCCCTGGGGTGCTGGATGCCGCCCACCAGGGGAATGAAAGATGAAACTGCCAGCTCCTGATGGTCCTGACCAGCCTGCGGCTCCAGGACACCATGCCGTTCCATGGTCTGGCCGGAGTAGACCCGTGCGGCGCGCCAATGTCAAAAATTCTGCATTCTCGGGCCGATGGCTATATGCTGTGGGTGGTGCTGCAGCCCCAGTAGCATCAAGCCTCTTTGAGAAAGGACTCCACGTGGCACAGAAGATTCAGGTGCTGCTCCTCGACGACCTCGACGGGAGCGAGGCCAGCGAGACCGTGACGTTCGGCCTGGACGGAACCGAGTATGAGATCGATCTGTCCAGCAAGAATGCCGCCAAGCTGCGTGACGCGCTTGCCAGTTATGTCGGCTCCGCTCGCAAGGCTGGCCGAGCTGCGGCTCGAGCCGCAGGTCGGCCGCGTTCAGCCCGTGGCACTCGGGCTGCGATGGACCGGGAGCAGGCCGCTGCGATCCGGTCTTGGGCCAAGAAGCAGGGCCTCAAGGTGAGCGACCGCGGTCGCATTCCATCCAACATCGTCGAGCAGTACAACGCGACGGTCTGACCGACGCAGGCCCCGCTGGCGGCTTCCGGGAACCTGCCGGGAGCCGCCAGCGGTGTCGCTGGTCATCGCGACGGGAGTTCCACTGGCTGGTAAGGAACTTGATGCCATGCGCACCCCGATCGTCGGCGCCGTCGTGGTGCTAGCTTTGGTCTTCGCCGGTGGTTGTCATGGCCAACTGAGCGGCTCTGGAAGCTACGCCACCACGCCACCCGGCAGCACCCCGAGCGCCGGCCCCATCGATGCGGAGACTGCCAAGCACCAGGCCGGCGACACCCTCAAGCAGTATTGGACCGCGCTTTCGAGGGACAACGGCCAGGCGGCCTGCAACGAGCTGACCGACTCCATGCAGCGGTACCTGCGGGTGATCACCGGCAGCCTCACTTGCCCCACCGCGGCCAGCAAGGCGGCCAGCGAGATCAGCACCCGGTTCGGTGCAGACTTCTTAGCCCGGCTTGCTCGAGTCCAGTTCGATTACGCTAAGCCGGAGGTCGACGGCAACACCGTGATCTTCACGTCGGACTCGCTGATCGTGGGCGGCAGCCGCGGCTCGAGCAGCAACCATGGGACCACTGAGGTCAGCCGGCAGCCAGACGGTAGCTGGAAGATCTCCAAGCTGACCTAGGCCAAGCCCGGCGGGCCGTCCGTACCTAGTTGCCCCCGTACAGGCTGGCTGCTTGCCGGCGCTGGTGAGAGCACCACGACGGCCATACCGTGGGTGTTCGCTGTCAGCGTACGAGCCGCGTACGGATCGCGGTTTCGCCCTGAGCGAAGCCTGGAACACGATCCTTGACCTGGCGTTTCAGCAGGTGTCCGGCATGGTTGCCGGGTGTGGACCCAGGTTCCGTCACGCAGCGTCGCGTACGGAGTCCCTCAGACGACGGCATCACCAGCCGTTGCCCGGGGATAGAGTGAGGATTCAGGGACAGGCGGCGCTCCTGCCAGCCCCGAACCGTGTCGTGAGGCACGCGAGGAGTTGAGATGTTCGAGAGATTCACAGACCGAGCTCGACGTGTTGTGGTCCTGGCCCAGGAAGAGGCCCGGATGCTCAACCACAACTACATCGGCACCGAGCACATCCTGCTGGGGCTGATTCACGAGGGTGAGGGTGTCGCGGCTAAGGCGCTGGAGTCGCTCGGCATCTCGCTGGAGGGTGTCCGGCAGCAGGTCGAGGAGATCATCGGTCAAGGCCAGCAGGCGCCGAGCGGGCACATCCCGTTTACCCCGCGGGCCAAGAAGGTGCTGGAGCTGTCGCTGCGCGAGGCGCTGCAGCTCGGGCACAACTACATCGGTACCGAGCACATCCTGCTTGGCCTGATCCGGGAGGGCGAGGGCGTTGCCGCCCAGGTGCTGGTCAAGCTCGGCGCCGACCTGAACCGGGTCCGCCAGCAGGTGATCCAGCTCCTGTCCGGCTACCAGGGCAAGGAGCCGGCCGGAGCCGGTGGGGGCGGCGAGGCCACCCCCAGCTCGTCGCTGGTGCTGGACCAGTTCGGCCGCAATTACACCCAGGCCGCCCGGGAGGGCAAGCTCGACCCGGTGATTGGTCGGGAGAAGGAAATCGAGCGGGTCATGCAGGTGCTGTCCCGCCGTACCAAGAACAACCCAGTGCTGATCGGTGAGCCCGGCGTTGGCAAGACCGCTGTGGTAGAGGGGCTGGCCCAGCAGATCGTCAAGGGCGAGGTGCCCGAGACGCTGAAGGACAAGCAGCTCTACAGCCTGGACCTCGGAGCGCTGGTGGCCGGGTCGCGGTACCGCGGTGACTTCGAGGAGCGGCTGAAGAAGGTGCTCAAGGAGATCCGTACCCGCGGCGACATCATCCTGTTTATCGACGAGATCCACACCTTGGTGGGTGCGGGTGCCGCCGAGGGCGCGATCGACGCCGCTAGCATCCTCAAGCCGATGCTGGCCCGCGGTGAGCTGCAGACCATCGGCGCGACCACGCTGGATGAGTACCGCAAGTACCTGGAGAAGGACGCCGCGCTGGAACGCCGGTTCCAGCCGATCCAAATCGGCGAGCCGACCGTCGCGCATACCATCGACATCCTCAAGGGGCTGCGGGACCGGTACGAGGCGCACCACCGGGTCTCCATCACCGATGCCGCGTTGGTAGCGGCGGCGACGCTGGCCGACCGGTACATTTCCGACCGGTTCCTGCCGGACAAGGCAATTGACCTCATTGACGAGGCCGGTTCCCGGATGCGGATCAAGCGGATGACCGCACCGCCGGACCTGCGCGAGTTCGACGAGAAGATCGCTGGGGTCCGTCGGGAGAAGGAGTCCGCGATCGACGCGCAAGACTTCGAGAAGGCTGCCTCATTGCGGGACCGGGAGAAGAACCTGCTCGCCGAGAAGGCCCAGCGGGAGAAGGAGTGGAAGGCCGGCGACATGGATGTCGTCGCCGAGGTGGACGACGAGCAGATCGCCGAGGTGCTCGGCTCGTGGACCGGCATCCCAGTCTTCAAGCTGACCGAGGAGGAGACCTCCCGGCTGTTGCGGATGGAGACTGAGCTGCACAAGCGGATCGTCGGCCAGGAGCAAGCGATCAAGGCGGTCTCGCAGGCGATCCGGCGGACCCGGGCCGGGCTGAAGGACCCGAAGCGGCCGAGCGGCTCGTTCATCTTCGCCGGACCCTCCGGGGTCGGCAAGACCGAGCTGTCCAAGGCGCTGGCCGAGTTCCTGTTTGGCGACGAGGACGCGCTGATCCAGCTTGACATGTCTGAGTTCCACGACCGGTATACGGTCTCCCGGTTGGTCGGGGCACCGCCTGGATATGTGGGCTACGACGAAGGCGGCCAACTCACCGAGAAGGTCCGCCGGAAGCCGTTCTCGGTGGTGCTCTTCGACGAGGTGGAGAAGGCGCACCCGGATGTCTTCAACACGCTGCTGCAGGTGCTGGAGGATGGCCGGCTGACCGATGGCCAAGGTCGCATCGTGGACTTCAAGAACACGGTGATCATCCTGACCACCAACCTCGGCACCCGGGACATCGCCAAGGCAGTGAGCATGGGCTTCCAGTCCGTGGGCGACACCGCTTCCGACTACGAGCGGATGAAGCAGCGCGTCCAAGACGAGATGAAGCAGCACTTCCGGCCGGAGTTCCTGAACCGGATCGACGACACCATCGTCTTCCACCAGCTTACCGAGGACGAGATTGTCCGGATCGTCGACATGATGCTGGCCCGGCTCGACGTTCAGCTCAAGAACAAGGACATGTCGCTGGAAGTCACCGATGCGGGCAAGAGGCTGCTCGCCAAGCGCGGGTATGACCCGGTGCTTGGCGCCCGGCCGCTGCGGCGGTCGATCCAGCGCGAAGTAGAGGACCCGCTGTCGGAAAAGATCCTGTTCGGTGAACTGCAGCCGGGACAGATCGTGCTGGTCGACGTGGCCAGCGACGAGTCCGGCGAGCCGACTGGGTTCACCTTCCGCGGCGAGCCCAAGCCAGAAGCGGTGCCCGACGTGGTACCCGCCACCATCGGCGACGCCGCCGACTGACCTCATCACCCACACCCCTCACTTCCCCACCTCCCTCTTCTCCGCCGATCTTGACGAAGATGCTGTCAAAACAGTCAAGTTAGCGACATCTTTGTCAAGATAGGCGTGGTGGGGGCGTGGGGTGGTGGGGGTGGGGTTAGGGGTAGGGCGGGGGGCAGCTACGGCTGCCAGGTAGCGCGAACAGGCCGTCCGGCAGTGGATCGACCAGCCCGTCGGTGACCAGCCCAGACAGCGCTCGCCCCCGTTGTACGTCGTTATGCCAGACCGCGTCCAGCGCGCTGCTCGGCACTGGCCCGGACGCGTTGCGCAGCACATCCATCAGCAGCCCGCGTACCTGCCGGTCGGTGCCGGCAAACCGCTGCGGCCGGCGGGGCGGCCCGTCGTACGGTGGGTAGCCGGCCGTCCGCCAGGCGCAGCCGGCCGCCACCGGGCAGGCCGGGCAGCGTGGCGACCGGGCAGTACACACCACCTGACCGAGTTCCATCAGCGCCGCGGACAGCCGGGCGGCCCGGCCCGGTTCGGCGGGCAGCAGCGCCGCGACCCCGGCGAGGTCCCGGGCAGTGACGGTCGGCGCGTCGGCGTTGCCTTCCACCGCCCGGGCCACCACCCGGCGCACATTGGTGTCGACCACCGGGCAGCGTTGACCATAGCCAAAGGCGGCGACCGCGCGCGCGGTGTACGCGCCGATGCCGGGTAGGCCGAGTAGCGTGTCCACCTCGGCCGGCACCTCGCCGCCGTACCGCTCGACGATCGCCACCGCGCACTCGTGCAGCCGCAGCGCCCGCCGCGGGTAGCCGAGCTTGCCCCACATCCGAACCGCCTCGCCGGGGCTGTCAGCGGCCAGGGCGGCCGGGTGCGGCCAGCGAGCCAGCCACGCCTCGTAAACCGGCAACACCCGGGCCACTGGAGTCTGTTGCAGCATGAACTCGCTCACGCAGATCGCCCAGGGCGTGCTCTGCGGGCGGCGCCAGGGCAGGTCGCGGGCGTGCTGGTCATACCACTCGATCAGCGGTTCAGCCAGCAACGGCAGGGCGGCAGTCATCGCGGTGTATCGTGCCACGCTGGCGGCTGCTCGGCGCGGCTCCCACGCGCGGCGAGCAGCGCGCGGTACTGTCTGCGGTCATGCTGCAACCGGTCGGGCCCCTCCCGCCAGCCGTGTACTGGCGCCGCCGAGTGGTGGTGGCTGGCGGTGTCTTGATGGTGCTGCTGCTGGGCTTGGCGATGTGCTCCGGCGGCGGTGGCGACCAGCGCGCTACCGGCGCTACCAGTCCGGCCAGTCCCACCCCGACGGCCTCCAGCTTGGTGGACCCGCCGGCCACCGTGACCGTTCCGCCGGGCACGGCGGGCGGACCGGCGCTGGGACCGTCCAGCACGTCCAGCGGGTCGGCTTCGATCCCCGGCCCGAACAGCGGTACGGGCAGCAGTGGCGTGGGAGGCGGCGCTTCGGCAATAACACCCCCGAAGCCCTGTCCGGACTCGGCGATCACGCTGACGGTGTCCTCGCGTCAACCGTCCTACCCGGTAGGGGATCCGCCGGTGCTGATGCTGACCGTTCGCAACATCGCCAAGGTCACCTGCCTGCGGGACGTCGGCGCCTGGCAAGAGCAGATCCTGCTGTATGCCGGGAAGACCAGGCTGTGGTCGAGCAATGACTGTTACCCAGACGGTGCCAAGGACGTACAGGCACTGAAGCCTGGACAGGCGATCACCTCAATGGTGGTCTGGTCCGGGCTGAGTTCGCAGCCCGGCTGCGCTGGCCGGCGGGTCCGGGTCCCGGCGGGCACCTACCAGCTCGTCGGCCAGCTCGGTACGCTAACCGGCAAACCGGGCCGGCTGGTACTGACCTGATCCCTTCCCGGTCCCGCCGGCCAGCCTCAGACGTAACGCTCAAGGATGCTGGACTCGGCCAGCCTGGACAACCCCTCCCGGACGCTGCGGGCGCGCGCCTCGCCAACTCCATCCACCGCCTGTAGGTCGTCCACAGTGGCCGCCAGCAGTTTCTGCAGCCCGCCAAAGTGGTTTACCAACCGGTCCACCACCGTGCCCGGTAGCCGCGGCACCTTGGCCAGCAGCCGGAACCCGCGCGGGCTGACCGCTCCCTCCAGCGTTTCCGGGCTGGGCGAGTACCCCGAGGCGTGCGCGACCAGGGTCAGGTCCAGCAGCTCGGTCGCGGACAGCCCGTTGAGTTCGGCCAGCGCAGCATCCAGGCTGCGGGCCCGCCGTCCACCCGGCATATAGTCGCGGGCCACCAGCTCCCGCTCGTCTTCCACGCCGGCCATCAGCTCATCCAGTTGCAGGGCCAGCAGCCGCCCATCGGTGCCCAGCTCGACCACGTACCCCTGGATCTCATCCGCGATCCGGCGCACCATCTCCAGCCGCTGGGCCACGCTCATCGCGTCCCGTACGGTGACCAGATCCTCGATCTCCAGCGCCGACAGCGTGCCGGCCACCTCGTCGAGCCGTAGCTTGTACCGCTCCAGGGTAGCCAGCGCCTGATTGGCTCGGGACAAGATCGCGGCGGAGTTATCCAGTACGTATCGGCGGCCGTCCACGTACAACCCGATGATCCGCATCGACTGGCTCACTGAGATCACCGGGAAGCCCGTCTGGATGGCCACCCGCTCGGCGGTGCGGTGCCGGGTGCCGGACTCCTCGGTCGGGATGGACGGGTCCGGCATCAAGTGTACGGCGGCGCGCAGGATCCGGCTGGAGTCCTCGGCCATCACCACCGCACCGTCCATCTTGGCCAGCTCCCGCAACCGGGTGGCTGAGAACTCCACGTCCAGGGGGAACCCGCCGGTGCAGATCGACTCGACGACTTTGTCGAATCCCATCACAACCAGCGCGCCGGTGTTTCCGCGCAAAATTCGCTCTAGGCCGTCACGCATTGTGGTACCAGGTGCGACCAGAGCCAGCGTGGCACGCAGCTTGTCGTCTCGATCATGCATGGGCACGGTGGCTGCTCCTGTCTGGGCCATGACGCTGAACAGTCTACGGGCGGTCGGGTCGGCCAATACGCCCCAGCACGAACCGAAACGCCCCATCTGGAAAAACCAGATGGTGATGCCTATACCGGGTACCAGCATGCCAAGACTGTCGCGCCCTGACTACACACAGGATCCGACGGTTGACTCCGCCACCCTTGGGGCCGCCCTCCGGCGGGCTCTGCCGAGCGCTGTCTGGCCCCGCTGGGAGGCTCCCCGGGCTCCCCGGGAGCCTGTCAGGGAAGTCGTCGGACTGATGTAACGCCCACCCGGCTCGATGACAAGTGTTGGATGTGAGGGGCACCGTGGCCGGAGCCTGCGGGTCAGGCTCCGGCCACGTCATCCCCGATGAGCTTTCCTCCTTCCCGGGAGGTGCTGCCGCGCCCTTGCGTTCCTCGGGTGCGGCAGCACCGCGCAGTCCTCTTGGCAGTCCAGTCCCCCGCGAGGCCCCGCAGCTAGCTCCGCTGCAACCAGTCCCGCTGGCGGGCACCTCAGCCGCCGGTACGACACGCCACCAGGGCGGCACGCAGATCGGCCACCTCCAGTACCGACATGTGGGCCGGCATCTGGTCGGCTGCCCGTGAGGCATCCGCCGTTGGTACCAGCGCACGGGTAAAGCCAAGCCTGGCCGCCTCGATCAGCCGGCGGCCAATCGCGCCGACCTGGCGCACATCGCCGGACAGCCCGACCTCACCGACCGCAGTCAGGTCCGGCGGCAGTGGGGTGTCCCGAGCCGCAGAGGCCACCGCCAGCGCCAGGGCCAGGTCGGCCGCTGGCTCCATCACCCGCATCCCGCCGACCGTTGCGCAGTACACGTCGGAGTCACAGAGCCGCACTCCACCGCGACGTTCCAGCACGGCCAGCACCATCGCGACCCGGGCTGAATCCACCCCGCTCACCGTCCTTCTCGGCGGCCCGTAAGACGAACGGGCGACCAGTGCCTGCACCTCGGCCAGCAGCGGCCGCTTGCCCTCCACGACCACCGTGACGCAGGTGCCGGGCACCGGCTCGGCCCGCCGGGACAGGAACGCCCCCGATGGGTCGGGCAGACTGCGTATCCCAGCGTCGTGCAACTCAAAACAGCCCACCTCATCGGCCGGCCCGAACCGGTTCTTGACGCCGCGGACCAGTCGCAGCGTGGAGTGCCGATCACCCTCGAAGTGCAGCACCACGTCGACGAGGTGTTCCAGCACCCGCGGCCCGGCGATCGCACCATCTTTGGTGACGTGGCCGACCAGGATGGTCGCGATACCACGCTGCTTGGCCACCGCGATCAAGGCCGCAGTCACCGCGCGGACCTGGGTGACGCCGCCGGGGGTGCCATCCACCGTGGTTGATCCGATGGTCTGCACTGAGTCGACCACCAGCAGCCCGGGGCGAACCGCGTCGAGGTGGCTGAGCAGCGCGGCCAGGTCGGTCTCGGCGGCCAGGTACAGCGCCGGGTGCAGCGCGCCGATCCGCTCCGCCCGCAGCCGGACCTGGGCTGCGGACTCCTCACCGGTCACGTACAGCGCCGGCCCGGCCCGCGCGTACTGGTGAGCGACCGCCAGCAACAGGGTGGACTTGCCGACTCCGGGCTCCCCAGCCAGCAGCAGCACCGCGCCAGGCACCAAGCCGCCACCGAGCACCCGGTCTAGCTCGCCAACGCCGGTCGGCCGGGACCGGGCGACCGCGACGTCGATCTCAGCGATCGGTCGGGCTGCGGCGCTAACCGGACCGGCCGGGACCGCGCGCAGCCCGGCTGGTCCGGCACCGATCTCGGTGATCGAGCCCCAGGTCTGGCATTCCGGGCAGCGGCCTACCCACTTGGGCACGGCAAATCCGCACTCGGCACAACGAAATCCCACCCGGCCGCGGGGCTTGCTGGCGGTTGGAGTGGTAGCGATCGGGCGGACAGCGTTTCTGGTCACAGCGGGGAGGCTAGCCCTGCCCACCGACACATTACGACTGCCCGGTAACCGGCAGGGTTGGCGACGGTAGCGGCACCGCCGCCGACGCGCTGACCGGCACCACCACCGTGACGCTGCCGGCTTGGGCGAAGGTGAAGGTGACCGACACGTTCTGACCGGGTATTAGCGATGCGCTGAGATTGATGAGTACGGCCTGCGGCCCGCTGTCACGACCAAAGGACACTAAGCCGCCGGGTGGCACCGTGATTTGCTGCGAGACCGGCTCAGGGCTCGGGGTGGCACCGGCCGGGGGTGGGATGAGTGTGATCGGCGGCTCAACGGGGATCCCCGCCGGCTGGGGGGTCACCAGTACGCTGGCGGCAGCATCGGTGTGGATCGAGACGAGGACGTCGCTGGTCAGCGAGCTGCTGGCCACGTCGAACTGCAACGGCGCGTTCTGCCCGGCTTGGTACTGGCCCATGGGTGGGTAGGCGACCAGCACGTTGCGCAGGGCAATCGGGCCAACATCGGCGAAGTTGCCTTCGACGGCCGGCCGCTCGTTGGCCGTCTGCGCGGTCTGCCCAGCGCTGCAGCCAGTGGCAAGCAGGGCCGCAACGCTCAGCGCGGCGGCGCCCAGTGCGGTGGCACCGGCTTTGCGAGCAGTACGGATCGAGCGGCTCACGGCGGTGACCCCTCCTTGTCTGATCGCACTTTGCGGGATGAGGGTAGCTACCGCCCGGCAGCCCGATCAGCGCGCCCCCCATCCGCCGAGCAGCAGGAACACCACGTCGGCCGCGGCCACCCAGATCACCGCGAGGAACGCGGCCCGGGACCCCTGGCGTCGGCCGGCCAGCCAACCGGCCAGCCCACCGGCCGCGGTGATCGGTACCACTGCGGCCCGCAGCCAGCCCGGCAGCCCGTTGGCGGCCAGTGCGAGCACCACCGAGGCCAGGGCCAGCAGCGAGCCGGCGAGCAGCACGCTGGCCAGCCGCCCGATCCGGTGCGGCAGGCCGACCACACCGGTACGTAGGTCGTCAGCGAGGTCTGGCAGTACGTTCGCGAAGTGCGCGCCAACGCCCAGCAACGCGCCGACCAGCACCAGCCAGGCCGGCGGTGTCGGATGGTGCGGTAGCCCGGCCACCACAAACGCTGGTAGCAGACCGAAGGACACCGCGTACGGCAGCGGGGAGCCCGCGGTCGCCTTCAGCCGCACGTTGTACGCCCAGCCGGAGCCAACCGCGACCACATGCAGGATCGCCGGGCCCACCCCGGACAGTAGCGACAGCGGCAGGCAGCAGACCGCGGCCAGCCCGGCCGCCCGCCGGACCAGGCCGGGAGCTACCAGGCCAACCGCAATCGGCTTGTCCGGCCGGTGGGTCGCTAGGTCCCGGCTCCGGTCGAGGTAGTCGTTGCTCCAGCCGATGGACAGTTGCCCGGCCAGTACCGCCGAGCCCACCGCAAGGCTGCCGAGTGCCCCACGGCCCACCGCTACCGCCAGCAGCGTCGCTACTGCGGTGACACCGAGGGTCGGCTCCAGATGGCAGCACCGGACCAGACCGCTGGCTGGGCTGCCCATCATGGACGCCGTCAGGCGGCCAGTGAGACGACCTCGGCGTCCAGGGTGGAGTCCAACTGTCTGCCGGTCAGGATCCGAGACAGCACGCCGTTGCTCTTGACCAGCAGCAGGACTGGAACGGTACTCACCCGGAACGTAGTCAGCAGCGTCCGCTCCGGATCACTGGCCCGGATCAGCGAGGAACTGCGCAAATCGGCGGGCAGGTTGGGCAACTGGCTGCCGATCGCGACCGTGTAGACGTGGTTCTTGTCAGCTATCCGGACCGCGGCGCGTAGCACATCGGTCACGTCTTGGCCGTCCGGCATCAGTACGATCACGGCTGGCCGGAAGTCACGCAGCGCGCTGGTGCCAGTGCCAACGTGGCCGATGCTGACATCGGGCAGCAGGCCCCCTTCGGTGCCGACCGGGTGGCCGGCCGCGGTGGCCAGCGGCTGGCTACGGGGCATGGCCCGGCTGCTTGGCCGCAGCGCGACCAGCAGGCTGGTCACCCCGACCGTGGCGGCTACTACGGCGATCGCGATGGCCCAGGACACCGAGTACCGATGCCAGTGCCTGACCCGGGTCAGCGCCTGCAGCCGCTCCCGTCGCGCCCGGGCCCGCCGCTCCCGGGCTAGCGCTCGAGCGTCGGCGTCCAACTCTCGGGCGTCATCAGGGATGACCAGATGCTCGAAGTCCGGCGGCCACCCGTCGACCGGGCTGCTCCCGCGGCCCTGGAAGTCGTCGTCGCCCGCCATTGGTCAAGCGTGCGCTCGATCGGCGCGAAGCGCCAGCAGGACTGCCCGGATGGGTCAACGGTAAACTCCCTGTCGGCCCTCCGGAGCAGATCAACGCCGCCCTGTCAACCCCCAGTGGCCTTCGGATTGCAGCCCTGACCTGCGGATATGGGATTTGGTAACCGGCCCCGTTTGGCTACCCCGTGTTATCCTTAGGTCAGCGAAAGGGGTCAAAGACACATGGTTTTCAAGGTCGGCGAGACCGTCGTCTACCCCCATCACGGGGCCGCCACGATCGAGGCCATCGAGAAACGCGTCATCAGGGGCGAAGAGAAGACCTACCTGGTGCTCAAGGTCGCGCAGGGTGACCTGACCGTCCGGGTGCCCGCGGCCAACGCGGAGGTCGTCGGCGTCCGAGATGTCGTGGGTCAAGAGGGACTTGAGCGCGTGTTCGAGGTACTGCGCGCCCCGCATACTGAGGAGCCCACCAACTGGTCGCGTCGCTATAAGGCGAACCTGGAGAAGCTCGCCTCCGGTGACGTGCACAAGGTGGCCGAGGTGGTGCGGGACCTGTGGCGTCGGGACCGAGAGCGTGGGCTGTCCGCGGGTGAGAAGCGGATGCTCGCCAAGGCTCGACAAATCCTGGTCAGCGAGCTTGCGCTCGCTGAGAACACCAACGAAGACAAGGCCGAAGCTCTGCTGGATGAGGTACTAGCAAGCTGACCTCTGTGTCGCTTCTCGCGCTCCCCATGGTCAGCCCAGTGCCGCGATGACTGTCGCGGCACTGGTGCCGGCCGCCGGGACGGGGCAGCGGCTCGGTGGTGGGGAACCCAAGGCGTTCCGCCTACTCGGCGGGGCGCCGTTGCTCGTTCATGCGGTGAGCGCACTGCTCAGCTCCCGCTATGTCACTCGGGTCGTGGTGGCAGTACCGGCCGATCGGGTGGCGGCGACCAGCAGTGTCTTCGCCACCGCCTTTGCCGGGCCGGTGACCGCGGTACCCGGTGGCGCGTCTCGGCAGGAATCAGTTGCCGCGGCGCTGGCCACGCTGCCCGCCGACGTAGCCGTGGTCTTGGTGCATGATGCGGCCCGGCCGCTGGTGCCGGTCCACGTGGTCGACGCGGTGGCTGAAGCGGTGCTGGCTGGCGCAGCGGCGGCCATCCCGGTGCTGCCGGTGGTGGATACCCTCAAGCGGGTCGACGCCGGGGGTCGGGTCGCCGAGACCGTAGCCCGCGAACCGTTGCGGGTGGTGCAGACCCCGCAGGGATTCCGTCGTGAGGTGCTGTGCCGGGCGCATGCTGCGGCTGACCCGGCCTTGCCGGCGACCGACGACGCCGGGCTGGTCGAGCGGCTCGGGATTACGGTGTGTACGGTCCCCGGCTCAGCAGCAGCGTTGAAGATCACCCAGCCGTTCGACCTAGTACTGGCCGAGGCGATCCTGCGCGCTCGGGACTGACCGCCACTGCCAGTTTGTGGACCCGACACGCCGCTACCGCGCGTGCCGGGCCCACCCGTTGGACCATGATGCGCAGCGTGAGTGTGCTCCCGCGGGTTGGCATAGGCGTCGATGTACATCCGATCCAACCCGGCCGGCCGTGCTGGTTAGCCGGGCTGCGCTGGGCGGACGCGGACGGTTGTACCGGCCACTCCGACGGCGACGTCGCGGCGCACGCAATGGTGGACGCGCTGCTGGCCGCCGCCGGGCTGGGCGACCTGGGGACGAACTTCGGCACCGCTGATCCGGTCTGGGCAGGTGCGCCCGGCACCGCGCTGCTGGCCGAGGCGGTCCGCCGGGTGGCGGCAGCCGGCTTCACGGTAGGCAACGTGTCGGTGCAGCTCATCGGCAACCGACCGAAGGTCGGGCCGCGCCGGGCCGAGGCGGAGCGGCTGCTCGCTCAGGCGGTAGGCGCTGCGGTATCGGTGTCGGCCACCACTACCGACGGGCTAGGCTTGACCGGCCGCGGCGAGGGGCTGGCCGCGATCGCGGTGGCCCTGGTGTTGCCGGCCGGACCGGGCTCGGTGGCCTGACCCAGCTTGCCGGCAGGGGTGGAGCTGCTGGCGGGGACTGACTTGAAGGCGGGTGGGACGGAGCGGCGGCCGCAGGGGGAGAGAGCGGCCGCCGCCTCCGTCGTTGAGCCTGCGGACTGCTGCGCCATACCGCCTAAGCGATGATCCGTAGCGGCGGATCCGAGGGGCGCTGGTAGCTCGCAGGGCTCGCCTGGGTGGCGTTGGGTGGCGCGGTGAGTAGACCGCGCAAATGCACCAGGCCGCGGTGCCGAAGGGTTCGCACGGTCACTGGGCTGATCCCTAGATCGGCGGCGATATCGTTGTCGGCCAGATCCAGCAGGAAGCTGCGGGTGAGGACCTCCTGCTGACGCTTGGTGAGCGTGGTCAGCGCTGAGCGTACCGTGATCCGGGTCGCGCACGGCTCGGCGTGGTCGCGCTGCAGATGGTCTGGCGGAGTGTCGGTCGGGATCTCCCGGCGGTACCGTCGCCAGCGGGTCACGCACTCGTTGGCCACGGCCCGCCGCAGGTAGGCAACCGGCTGGCGAACCACCGTAGCCGACCGCTGAGCACTGTGCTGGTTCTCGCCGTCACGGTCGAGTATCCGCAGCAGCACCTCCTGCACCACGTCCTCTGCGTCGTACCCACCGGCCTGGCCGTTGCCTATCCGGGACCGCGCGAAGCGTACTAGGTCGGCCCGGCGCTCGGCGGTGATCGAACTCCACTCGACCGACCGGTCCGGGGCGGTCAACATTGACCACGCCGTGGCGTCGGCAGCCGGACCCGCAGCGCCTGCCAAGCCGCCGGTCGTGGGTCGGGCCCGGTCTCGGAGGGTAGCCCGTCCGCACAGCGCAACGGACCGACCACCGCCCAGAACGCGGCTGACCAGCTTGCCTCCTCGGCTGTCTGCCCGCCGTAGTACCGCGCATCCAACTGCGGATCCCCGCTGACCACTGTCGAGTCGGCGACGAACCGCACCTTCGGCCACGCCTGGACGAACCAGCCACGGGACCGGGCATGCTTACACATATGGGCGGCCAGCGCACCGGTCAGCCGGTGCTCGACCGGCGCCAGGATGGTCAGATCCGCTGGCGCGATCCGGATCTCGACCCGCAGCGGCAGCACCGTGCAGTCGGGTAGCGATAGCTGCAGGCTCTCCACCCGACGGCACAGGTCGTACACCAGATCGGCAGGGACCAGCAGGGTCCTTGGATTGCCGGCTGCTGCGTTGCCGGCTGCTGCGTTGCCAGTCCCGGTACTGCCCGGTGACCAGCCACCGCCACGACGCCGGTTTCGCACCCTCATCGTCTGCTCCTCAGCTAGCTCCCGCGATGTCTTGCCTGGTGGCAAGCTTCTCCGTGGCAAGCCTCGGGGTGGCGCGGGCCAGGTAGAACGGGGGATTCCCCCGTGCCCGGCCACCAGGTCTGCAGCCAGGCTGTGCCGGTGCGTACTGTGCCGGTGAGTACCCAGTCGGGGGAGCGGATCGTGGCGGTTGGGGAGTCGTTGGTACGAATGGTGTCCGGATGCAGCCGCCGAGGCCCTGGTCGAGACGCCAACCAGGATCGCTGGGCGGCGTTGTCGCACGCCGGTGGCGCGCTGCTGGTCGCCGCCGACGGCATGGGAGGTACGACCGGTGGCGCCTCTGCCGCGGCCGCTGCGGTGGCCGCGGTGCTCGGCACCTCGGTGTGTGTACCGCCCGACCCGCTGACCAGCGCGGTGCACGCCGCTGACCGGGCCGTCCGGCAGGTTGGGATGGGCACCCAGCCGGCCTGGCTCCGGGCCGGCTGTACGCTGACCGCTACGGCGATCGTCGATGGTCGGGCCGACATCGCGCACGTGGGCGACTCCAGTTGCTGGCTGGTGCGCGCTGGCGCACTGCACCGGCTCACCGAGATACACACCACCGCCGCAACGCTGGCCGCTACCCAGCCACCGCACCTGTCCTGTCCCAACTCCAGTCGGCTGGATCACCTGCTGACCCGCTATCTCGGGATGCCCGGTGGTCCGGTCGTACAGCGACATAAGGTTGAATTGCGATCAGGTGACCGTATTCTGGTCGCGACTGACGGGCTGACCCGCTCGTTGGACCTGGCTGAACTCACCATGTTGTTCGCCGCGGATGCCTCGCCGTATGAGCTGGTCGAGGCCGCCATCGAGGCCGGCGCCCGGGACGACATCACCGCGGTTCTCGCGGCGATCGGCCGACCGTGACCGCTGCGGTTAGGCTTTCCCAACGCCCAGTGTCTGCAGAACGCCCAGTGTCTGCAATACACCCAGTGTCTTCAGAACGCCCAGTGTCCTCAGCAAGCCCAGTGTCCAGGAGTGTGGGGAGGTAGGTGCTGCGTGTCGAGCACTGCTGGTGCCTCCACGGCCGGTCGGACGACAGGTCCGCCGACTGGCGAGTCGGATGCCGACGCATCGGCTGCTGCCGTGAATGAGCCGACCGAAGAGCCAGCCCGCAACGTGCTGCTCGACATCGGTGCGGTGGTTGGTACCCGCCCGGACAACCGATGGCGGGTGCTGCACTACCTCGACGACGGTGGTTTCTCCTCGGTGTACCGGATTGAGCCGGCCACCGAGCAGACCGCGGCGTACCACGGCGAGGCGGACCGAGCCCTGAAGTGCCTGTGGGGCACCCCCGAGGAGTTGGACACGCTGTCCGCGGAGGCCGACAAGACCGCCGCGGTGGAGGGCCACGACAACGTCCTTGCGCTGATCACGTCCTTCCGCTTCGGGTTGTCCGCGCATGCCGTACCACAGTACGTCGGGCTGGTGCTGGAACTGGCCAGCGAGGACCTGTACGAGCTTGGGGAGCGGGTCGAGCCCTCCGAGCGGACCTGGGCAGCGATCTTCGAGGGCGTCGCGGCCGGGCTGGAGCACATTCACGCCCGGCGGATCGTGCATGGCGATATCAAGCCCACCAACCTGCTGCGGGTCGGACCGCACTGCACCATCGCCGACTTCGGGGTCTCGGCACCGATGGAGTCCACCCGGGGCGCGTCAATTGGGCTGGCCCGGACCATCGCGTTTTGGCCACCGGAGACCCGGGATCAGGGTTACCTGGGCGAGGACGGCGTACGCCGGCCGCCGGAGGAGGGCTGGCGAGCGACCCAGATGGGCGACATCTGGGCGCTTGCGGTCACCATGCACCGCATCCTCACCCGCCGGCACATCACCACGGCCACCGCCGCCGAGCAGCAGTACGAGTTGGTCTGTGCCGGGCGGTACGCGGTAGACGACCGGCTGTCACCGGGCTGGCGGCAGTTGCTGACGGACTGCCTGATGTACGAGCCGGCCGATCGGCGGGTACGGACCGCTGCCGAGCTACGCCGTCGACTGTCCGAGCTGGTGCTCTCGGAGGACTACGAGACGGTGCCGTGGTCAGACGACCGGCCCCGGATCGTCGCCGCGTTGCCTGCTGACGGCCAAATTCTTGCGCTCTACCAGAGCAAGCCGTTCGGCCGGGTGCAGGGCGCGTTCGTCGGCGCACCCGGCCTGCTGCTGGACGCCCACCGGCACCTGACCGAGGTGGTCATCCCATCGCTGGCCCAGCAGGCCCGCGATGGTCAGCGGGCTGCGGTACGGCTGGCCGCCCAAGCCGACCGGCTGCACGAGATCGAGCAAGGACTGTCTCAACCGGACGGAGTGCCGACCCAGCTCGTATTGGAGGCCGAGCTGGAGCGAGCTCGGCAGATCTCGATGGCGATGGCCGAGGTGACCCGCGAGCGGGACCGGCTGCGCCAGCAGCACGGCGAGTTGGTCCGCCGGCTGGAGCGCCTGGAGGGTGGCGGCTTACGGCGGCGGCCCGAGGCCGAGCCGGGCTCGACCCTGCCACGCGCGTCGGCAACGCCCTCGCCGCCGGCGGTGGCGACGCCACCGCCACGGCAGCCCCGGTTCGGCTGGTTCGGTCAGGTGCTGCTGGTGCTGGTCGTGATCATCCTGGCCGTACTGCTCGGTATGGTGGTGGCCGCCTACGTCTTCCATACCGACCCGCTGGATGCGATTACCCGGGTGTGGCGCCGGATCTTCGCGCACTATCACAAGGCGTCCTAGCGGTGCCGCCACTCGTTGCCCGGATCAGTTGTCCGGGACAGACACCGCTGCCACTGTTGCTCGGTGAGTCGGTGTCCTTCGGCCGGGCCTCGGTGCCGCCGCGGGTGGACCTGCCGATCAGCACCAGCCCACGGGTCAGCCGCCGGGCCGGCGCGCTGGAGGCAACGCCGTACGGCGTACTGGTCACCAACACCGGATCCAACCCGCTGCTGCTGGACGAGGCGAGCGCGGCCCGGCGGACGCTGCGACCCGGGCAGAGCCACCTGGTGGTCGGCGGCGGCCGGGCTCGGGTCACCTTCGCCGGCACCGACGACGGCTTCGACTTTGAGGTGCACAGTGGGCAGAGTCCACCGGCCGGCTCGGCAGCAGAAGGCGGTACGGAGGGGACCGGACCAGACCGGACCCGGCCAGCCTGGGCACTGGCCGAGGGCACCGCGTACTTCAACTGCCTGGTCGCGCTGTGTGAGCCAGTGCTGCGGTACCCGGAAAGCCCGTGGATCCCGACCAGCCAGCAGGTCGCCGACCGGTTGTACCAGGCTGGGCTGATCACCGAGCCGCGCACGGGCGACTGGGTGGATCGCCGGCTGGACGACGTGCGGGCGAAGCTGCCGATCGGGGAGCGGGCTTGGACTCCAGAGCGGGCTCGAAATGCCACCACCGCCGAGCAGGAACAAGCGGTGGCCCGGCTGGCCTCCGGCGCGCCACGGCGCGGCGGTCGCAAGGAACAACTGGTCGAGTTCGTCATTGAACACGGCATCGTCACCATTGAGGCGGTCCGCCGCTACCTGGGCTGAGCTGCTGCGGGGCCGAGCGTTGTGCGCCCCGTTAGTCGGGCCCATCGGACGGACCCCGTCGGTTGGGCCGGTGGCTTAACGGGCTGGCTCAGGGGGAAGAGGCCGTGCCGGTCGGGCCCGGACAGTTCGACGCCGCAGTGGCCGCCGGATTGGACCTGGACACCGGACTGGACGCCGGAGTCGGCACCGGGTTGGGCTGGTGCTGCGCGTTGGCCGATCCAGACAACAGCATCGCGCCGACCAGAATGGTCGAGAGCACTGCTAAGAAGAAGGTTCGGGTCAGCAGCATGATCGGCCGCATCACCTGGGCCAGGGCGCCAAGCATGATCCGCAGCACCGCCCTGACTCCGGCCGCTACGATGATCATGCCGAACAGCGCGGCCAGCGCGAGTCGGGCTCCCTGGGGTGCCAGCGCGAGACTGGTCGGATGCAGGGTGAGAAGGTCATTTACGGGTGGCGGGGCGAGCATTACCGTAGGCATGCGGCTCCTTCCGTTCAGCCAGCATCGCTGGTGGCGGTGGGGGTTGGCTGGGTATGCAGGCGCCCTCGGTTCGCGGCCAACGACTACCGGGGGTGCCTGCTTTGAGGTCTGGCACCGAAGGATTTTTGCTGTCTACCCTGGGAGTGCAGCCTGGCCCTGTTGATACGGGTCAGTCCCGGTTGGTGGCGTCCCTTGGTCCCGGGTGCGCCAATCTTCCCGCGGAGCCGGTCGGGAGCCCCGTAGCATTGTCGGGTGACTTTGCGCTTGTACGACACGAGCACCCGGTCGGTCCGCGACTTCGTGCCTGCCCGCCCCGGACGGGCCTCGATCTACCTGTGTGGGGCGACCGTCCAAGCCCCACCGCACATCGGGCATATCCGGTCTGGCGTGAACTTTGACGTACTCCGGCGCTGGCTGGAGTACGGCGGGCTGCAGGTTGTCTTCTGCCGCAACGTCACCGACATCGACGACAAGATCCTCCGGGTGGCCGGTGCCGATGGGGTGCCCTGGTGGCAGGTGTCGGCGCGCAACGAGCGGGCCTTCACGTACGCCTACGACGTGCTGGGCTGCCGGCCGCCGACCGTTGAGCCGCGGGCCACCGGGCACGTGCCGGAGATGATCACACTGATGCACCGGCTGATCGACAAGGGGTACGCCTATGCCGCTGGCGGCGATGTGTACTTCGACGTGCGCTCCTATCCCGGCTACGGATCGCTGTCGCACCAGCGGATCGACAAGATGCGGCCGGCCGAGGATGGTGATGCCGCGAAGCGGGACTCGCTGGACTTCGCGTTGTGGAAGGGCAGCAAGCCGGGCGAGCCGGAATGGGAGACGCCCTGGGGAGCGGGCCGGCCGGGCTGGCACCTGGAATGCTCGGCGATGGCGACTAAGTATCTGGGCGATACCTTCGACATCCATGGCGGCGGCACCGATCTGGTCTTCCCCCATCATGAGAACGAGCAGGCCCAGTCGCAGGCGGCCGGCGATGGCTTTGCCCGGTACTGGCTGCACAACGGGCTGCTGACACTCGGCGGCGAGAAGATGAGCAAGTCGTTGGGCAACTCGTTGCTGATCCCCGAGCTGGTGGCGAAGGTACGGCCGGTCGAGCTGCGGTACTACCTGGTCGCGCCGCACTACCGCTCGGTGATCGACTACTCCGACGAGGCGCTGGCCGAGGCGGCGGCTGCTTACCGCCGACTGGAGGGCTTTGTGACCCGGGCCAGTGAGCTGGTCGGTACGCAGCCGCCGCTCGGCCCGCTGTGCGCAGACTTCGTAGCCGCGCTGGAGGATGACCTGGGTACGCCGGCTGCGTTGGCCGCGGTGCACGAGGTGGTCCGCAGTGGCAACACCGCGCTGGCTGCTGGCGACCGGGCGGCGCTGACCGGAGCGTTGGCCTCGGTCCGCACGATGCTCGGCGTACTCGGTCTGGACCCGCTCGAGCCACAGTGGACGGTCGGTCCGGACCGAGGGCTGCGGGGTGTGGTGGACCGGCTGGTCGAGGTCGCGCTGGAGCAGCGGCAGGCGGCCCGAGCCCGCAAGGACTACCAGGCGGCCGACGAGATCCGGGCCCGGCTCGCAGCGGCTGGCGTACAGGTGGAGGACACCACCCAGGGGCCGCGCTGGGTCCTCGAGGCGGGGCTGGTCTGATGCCGGGTAACTCCCAACGAGGCGGTGCCCGGCGCAAACCCGGCAGCAAGAAGGGTGCTGTGGTCGGTTCTGGCGGGCAGCGTCGCCGCGCCCTACGGGGCAAGGGTCCGACCCCGCCGGCCGAGTTCCGGCCAGGGCACCCGGCGCAGAGCCGAGCCGCTGCGGCGGCGAAGCAGGCTGCGGCTCGCCGTAAGTCCACAGTGGACAGTATGGAGCTGCTGGTTGGCCGGAACCCGGTGCTGGAAGCGCTGCGGGCTAAGGTGCCGGCGACCGCGCTGTACGTTGTGCTCGGTATCGAGGTGGACGAGCGGGTCGCCGAGGTGGTCCGGCAGGCCGGCGACCGCGGCATCACGATCTTGGAGGTGAGCCGGCCGGAGCTGGACCGACGGACCGGTGGGATCCTGCACCAGGGTCTGGCGCTGCAGGTGCCGCCGTACCGGTACGCCGACCCGCTGGACCTACTGGCGGCGACCGAGGAGGCGGCCGACCCAGCGTTGCTCGTCGCGCTGTCCGGGGTGACCGACCCGCGCAATCTCGGCGCGGTGGTGCGCTCGGCGGCTGCGTTCGGCGGCCACGGTGTGCTGCTACCCGAGCGGCGCAGCGCCGGGATGACCGCGGTCGCGTGGCGTGCCTCGGCCGGCACGGCGGCCCGACTGCCGGTGGCCCGGGCCACCAACCTGGTCCGTACCCTGACCCAGTACCAGAAGGCGGGGCTGACCGTGGTCGGGTTGGCTGCTGACGGGGCGGTCGCGCTGGACGATCTGGCTGTCGCGGTGGACCCGCTGGTGATCGTCATTGGTTCGGAGGGTCGTGGGTTGTCGCGGCTGGTCGCCGAGACCTGCGACCTGACCGTGTCGATTCCGATGACCACGGCGGTGGAGTCGCTGAATGCCAGCGTGGCGGCGGCGGTGACGCTGGCCGAGGTGGCCCGTCGCCGCCGGCAGGCGCGCCGCCGGATGTCCTGACTTGTCGGGTACCCGGCCGGCCTTCGGACGGCCGGCCGGTGGGCGCCTTGAGCAATTTAGCCGACACGCTGATTTTTGTCAGAGCCAGCGAGTAAGACTGGTGCCGTCATAGCAATCCCACCGTCACCCCTGGGGGGCGAAATGTCCGAGCGCACGAGTTACCAACCTGGTGTGCCGTGCTGGGTGGATCTCAGCACGTCTGATCCGGCTGGCGCACAGCGGTTCTACGCCGACCTGTTCGGCTGGGAGGTGGAAGACCAAGGCGAGCAGTACGGGCACTACGGGATAGCCCTGCTGCACGGCAAGACGGTGGCCGGGATTGGCCCGCTGCCGCCCGGTGGGCAGGCACTGCCGGCTTGGTCCACCTACTTGGCGACCGACAACCTGGACGAGACCATCGCGACCGTCAAAGAGGCCGGCGGCAACGTGGTGATGGGTCCGATGGACATCGGCGAGGCGGGTCGGATGGCGTTCGCGCAGGATCCGGCCGGGGCGCTCGTCGGGTTCTGGCAGGCGTTGGACCACATCGGCTCGCAGCTCGTCAACGAGCCTGGCACGTTCTGCTGGAACGAGCTGACCGTGACGGATGTAGCGGCCGCTGACGAATTTTACGGAGTCCTGTTCGAGTACGAGTTCGAGAAACTCCCGGAGTCGGAAGACAACGACTACGTACTGCTCAAGATCGATGGTCAAGTCGTTGGCGGGCGGGGCCGGATGGCTGCCGAGGCTCCGACCCAAACCCCGCCGCATTGGCTGCTCTACTTTGCAGTAGCCGACACCGACGCGATCGCTGCCAAGGTGACCAGCGGTGGCGGCACAGTGATCAGCCCGCCGCGGGATTCACCGTACGGCCGGATGGCGACCTGTACCGACCCGGCCGGCGCCGTCTTCGCGATCATCAGCATGCCCGAGCAGAGCTGACCGCTCCGCGGTGGGCGCCGCCCAGCCACGGCGCCCACCGCCACTCGCCGCTACGCTGTGCGGAGGCCGGTATCTCCGGCCCCGCCGGCGTGGCGCAACTGGCAGCGCAGCCGACTTGTAATCGGCAGGTTCCCGGTTCGAGCCCGGGCGTCGGCTCGGCGGCACTACTTTGACCTGCGGAGACTGCCATCAGACGACCTGACGGACCGTGCTTATTGGCCGTGCCGCGGACCGGCCCGTACGTGGTCCCCGATCGGATCAACATGCGATCGGAGGCTGCCGTCCGCGTTGGTCAACAGCTTGGTGCGGCAGCAGAGCCGGCCAGTTGGCGAGGGCGATGGCGTCGGTGATGTGCTGGTTGGCTGCTGGTAGCTAGGTTTTGCGTCATCGGGCGGTCTAGCCAGGAACAGCTCCGGGTGGGAGAAGTGCCTTCGGCGCCGCTGATCGGGCGGACTGCGAGCAGCCCCTTAGGCCGCTTGGCCGAGCGGTAAGCAACCAGCATGCCAGCCCACCCGGCGGCAGGACTGCCAGAGCAACCATGCCGAGTGCAGCGCTGGTGAGGACCAGCCGAGCAGGTGCTGAACCGAGCGAAGGGTGACCTCGCCACTCATCTTATACCGCTGGATGCCGGCCCCCCAGTCCACGCACTGAACCGCCGGGTCAGCGTACGCGGCTCGAATCACCTCGGCGTTAGCAATCGTGCCGGCGCTGTAGCGCAGCCAGTCCGGGGAGACCAGGTTGGCATACACCCACAACATACCGCCGGCACGGGTGCATATTGCGAACGCGGCCAGCTCGCCATCCAGCCGGACAGTCAGCAGCCGTAAGCGCCCGGCCTGGGCGTAGCTGAGCACGGTATCTGCGAATAGCGAAGCCGCGGCCGGGTCGTCCAGGATCGCTTCACCGCGGAGCTGACGGTTGCGCCGACGGTGCACATTGACGATCTCGGGCAGCAAGGCCGCTACCGCGTCCGGCTGCTCGTCCCAGCGGACCTGAAAAGCCAGACCGTCCCTGGCCACCCGATTCTTGGCCTTGGCGGTCGCAGCCCGGGTGTTGCGGGATAGGTACTGAGACAGCGGAGCGCCCGGCGCGAACCGCAACTGCGGGGCCGGCGCGCCGACTATCACCCCACTGACCGGCAGCACCTCACGCAGCGCGGTAGCCACCGGATCCGGGTCCGGGAGGTCCCCGATGCGCAGGTACCACGGCCGATCCAGAGCCTGCAGCGCGTCAGCGACCGCGGTGGCTAGCGCCCCGGCGCTGCGCTCGTCCCGGGCCGCCAGCCAGCCCGGTGTGCCCGCCTCACCAAGCCGGCCGACCTGGACCAAGCCCATGCGAGGCTGCCAGGTCAGCAAGGCGGCGGCGGACAGCGACGTGCCGACCCGGACCATGATCGCCAAAGGGCGAAGGTCGGCGTGGTGCGCCAACCACGTCCGTAACGCTGGCCCCTGAGCCGAGACCGGCGCGCCGGTCTCCGTGAGGAGGTCCTGCAGCGCGCCGCAGTGCCATCTGAGCTGGTCGATAGAGTCAAAAACGTCAACGTGTGTTGTCGCGATCATGCGCCTGGATCCCCGTATCATGGTCTCGCGCCGCACTTCCCGCCCGAGTGATGCGGGGTCCCTCACGACGCTGCGTACAGCCTACGGACAGCGGCTCGCCGCAGAGGCGTTTTGGGTTAACCGGGCATCGGGTCCAGGTCCCTCGGTGATCACGCTGAGGTATCACCTATCAGGGACAGGCAATCTTCGGATCGGGAGTGGACCGTTAGCGTGGTGCCAGATCAGATGCCGGGGAGCGGGTCGCCACGTCGCGATGTCCGGACCGCAGGCAAGGGCACGGCTAGACGGTATGCTCCTTCTTTGTGTCTCGTGTGCCTTGGTGGGCGCTGCTCTCCTCGACTGGTGCGCCTGTTCTGCTGATCGGCGGCTGGACCGTTGCCGCTCGGTTGCAAGCCGCGTTCGATCCGATGGTTCAGACCATTAGCGACCTTGCAGGCTACGATGCTACGGACCGGTGGGTGATGACGCTGGCGCTGGTGGGAGTCGGCGGATGCCACGCGACGACCGCCCTGGGGCTGCGAGATGCTGCGCCCGCGGGCCGGGGGATGCTGGCTGCCGGCGGTGTCGCCACCGTGCTAGTGGCGACCAACCCGTTGCCGGCTGACGGTGGCAGCTCGCCACCGCACATGTTCGCGGCGCTGGCGGCGTTCACGGCGTTGTCGGTGTGGCCTGCGGTGTCCTGCCGGCAGGGCAAGCGAGTTGGGTGGGCACTGCAGCCGGCCCGGTGCCTGGCTGCCTCCGCCGTACTGCTCGGTCTGCTGGGGTGGTTCGGCGCTGAGCTGCTGGATGGTGGGGCGCGGGTCGGGCTGGCCGAGCGGTTTGCTGCCGGCGCGCAGGCGATTTGGCCGCTGGTTGCGGTCCTCAGCACCAGACGCAGCGCCCGCGCCGAACACGCCGCAGCAGTTGGGTAGCCATAGTGCCCCGCTGGGCGGATGCACGCTGGCGGATGCACGCAGATCACCGCACGGATTGTTGGGCGTCCCAGCCGAGTGCCCGGAGACGATCACCGCTCTCACGAATACCCCGACGCTGAGCCGCACGGGAGCCAGCAATCGGTCGAGCAACGGGACATTTGGGCTGATCTCAGCTACTCCCTGACCTCGGCTGAACCAAACCCCTACCATCGTCGTACTGCATCTGGGGAAGCCATTGAGGGCTGCCGCCCGGTGGCGTGATGCGGCGGCTAGGGGGGCGTTCAGCCATCGATAAGGCGGCGAGTGTGGATGCGAACGGACTTGCGGAGTGGGCGAACAGCGGTCCGATCGGACCGGTCGTGGCTCCCAACGAGGTCATTGACCTGCTGCTGGTGGAGGACGACGGTGGCGACGCGTTTCTGGTCGAGGAGTTCCTGGATGCCAGTGGCCTGATCGCCCGGGTCCGCTGGGCGCGTTCGCTGTCCGACGCGCTCGTCCGCCTCCAGCCGCCGCCGGACTGCGTGCTGCTGGACCTCGACCTGCCAGATGGCGAGGGCCTGGAGGGGCTGCAGCGGATCCTGGCGGTCGCCCCGGGTGCGGCGGTCCTGGTCCTGACCGGGCTGGCCGACGTCGATGTCGGCGCGGCAGCGGTGGCGGCTGGCGCTCAGGATTATCTGATCAAGGGCCAGGTGGACAGCCAGACACTGGCCCGGGCTATCCGGTACGCGGTGCAACGCAGCCAGATCGCCCAGGCCGCCCAGGCCCTGCGCGAGAGCGAGCTGAGGGCGGAGGAGAACACCAGGTTGGAACGCGGTCTACTGCCCACCCCGATGGTTACCGACCCCAACCTGCGAGTCGTCTCCCGGTACCGCTCCGGCCGGCAGCGGGCGTTGCTCGGGGGTGATTTCTATGACGTGGTGCAGGGTCAGGACGGCACCCTGAACGTGATCATCGGTGACGTCTCTGGGCACGGACCAGACGAGGCCGCGCTCGGCGTCCGCCTGCGGATCGCCTGGCGCGCCTTGGTGCTGGCCGGAATCGAGGGCTCGCGGCTGCTGCAGTTGCTGGAGCAGGTGCTGCTTGCCGAGCGGGCCAGTGAGGAGATCTTTGCCACCGTCTGCCAGCTCACCCTGTCCGCCGACGGCCGGCGGGTCAAAGTGGTATGCGCTGGGCATCCGCCGCCGCTGCTGCTCACCGGTAGCCGGGCCCGGCCGGTGCCGGTCGTACCGACACCGCCGGTCGGCATTCAGCCCGGTCGCTGGGGTTGGTCCGGCGAGGAATCCGACCGACCGACCGGCGCGAGCTTACTATTCTATACCGACGGTTTGATCGAGGGCCGGGTCGGCTCGGGCCCGGAGCGGTTGGGGATCGAAGGACTCACCGCGATTATCACCGAACTGGCCGAGTTCGGTGATCCGGAGGACCTGCTGGACGCGGTGATCACCGCTGCCGAGGAAGCCGACCACGGCCACAGTGAAGACGACATTGCTGTGCTGCATCTCAGTTGGGGCGGTCGGTGAGGGGTCGTCCATCGCCTCGCCGCGGATACCTGGAGCGGTTGAGCAGCCGGCAGTGGACCACCCTGATCCTGTCAGGGATGGCCACGATGCTGGTGCTGTCCGCGCTGGCCGGGGCGTACGTACTGCGGACCACCACCGCCCTCACTGCACGTCTCACCGATCAGATCTCACCGGCGCTGATCAACGTCGAGCAACTGCAGAAGGCCCTGCTGGACCAGGAGACTGGGCTGCGCGGCTACCTGCTCAGCCGCGACCGCAGCTTCCTGCAGCCGTACACCGACGGCCAGACCGCCCAAACAGCGGCGGTGGCCCGGCTCCGCGCGCTGCCGCTCGACAAGGAGCTCGACAAGGAGCAGGCCGCCGATCTGGCGGTGGTGCAGCACGCGGTGGAGCGATGGCGGCAGGATTTCACCGTTCCGGTGCTGGCTTGGCTGGCTCGCTCCGGTCACGGGCCGGTCGACCCGGCGTTGATCGATCTGGGCAAGGCCGACTTTGACCAGATCCGAGCCGCGGTGGCCACCCAGCAGCAGCACTTGGCGGCGCTTCGGCAGACCACCCTGGACGAGGTCCGGCACGCCGATGCCTGGCAGAACGCGATCTTCCTGGCCATCCTGGTCACCTTCCTACTCACCGGGCTGACGCTGGCCGGCTGGTTGCAACTGGCGATCCTGCGGCCGCTGAGCCGGCTGGCTGCCGGCACCCGCCGGGTCGCCGACGGTGACTTCGAGTACCAGATCGAGGTACGCGGACCGACCGACCTGGCAGCGCTTGGCGCAGACGTGGAGACCATGCGTCAGCGGATCGTCAGCCAGCTTGCGGCGGCGCTTGCGGCCAGCGCCCGGCTGGGCGAGCAGGCTACCGAGCTACGCCGGTCCAACGCCGAGCTGGAGCAATTCGCCTATGTGGCCTCGCACGACCTGCAGGAGCCACTGCGTAAGGTCGCGTCGTTCTGCCAGTTGTTGGGAACCCGGTACGGCGACCAGCTCGACGAGCGGGGTCACCAGTACCTCGACTTCGCCGTTGACGGGGCCAAGCGGATGCAGGTGCTGATCAATGACCTGCTCACCTTCTCCCGGGTCGGTCAGGCGGCCGAGCTGCGCGAACAGGTGGCGCTGGCGGACGTGCTGCGGCAAGCGCTGACCAACCTGGCCAACACGCTGGAGGAGACTGGCGCGCAGGTGACGTACGACCCGCTGCCGGCCGTACGCGGCGACCCGACATTACTGGTCATGCTGATGCAGAACCTGGTCGGGAACGCGGTGAAGTTCCGTGCCCCCGACCGGCCGCCGCAAATACGGATCAACGTCGAACAGCTACCTGGGCAGTGCCGGCTGGCGGTGACGGACAACGGGATCGGGGTCGACCCGCAGTTCGCGGAGAAGATCTTCGTCATCTTCCAGCGGCTGCACCCGCGGGACGCCTACCAGGGCACCGGCATCGGCCTGGCGCTGTGCAAGAAGATCGTCGAGTACCACGGGGGCCGGATCGAGCTGGACACCAGCTACCGCGCCGGCGCCCGGTTCGTCGTCACCCTGCCGGTTGAGACCAAGCAGCTAGCCGAGAAGTCCCCCGCCGCCGACCCGGCGGCCAGTTCCGAGGAGCGAGCGCATCGTGTCCAGTCCGGCTGAACCGATCCACATCCTACTGGTCGAGGACGACCCGGGCGATGTGTTGATCACCCGCGAGGCGCTGCAGAAGAACAAAGTCAACAATGCCTTACACATTGCCCGTGACGGCGAGCAGGCGCTGGACTTCCTGTACCGGAGGGGCGAGTACGCCAACGCCCCGCGTCCGGGTATGATCTTGCTCGACCTGAACCTGCCCAAGTTCGATGGCTGGGAGGTGCTGGCCAAGATCAAGTCCGAACCCAGCCTGATGACGATCCCGGTAGTGGTGCTGACCACCTCGCAGGCCGAGGAGGATATCCTGCGCAGTTACCAGTTACACGCCAACGCCTACGTGACCAAGCCGGTGGACTTCGACCGGTTCCTGCAGGTGGTTCAGCAGATCGACGAGTTCTTCGTCAGCGTGGTCCGGCTGCCACCAGGATAGGCCATAGCCAGGCCAGATCCGGTCGATTGGGTGGTACCGCAGGGTAGCGGTAGGGTCATCATGTCGCGGTGGTACGGGGGTGCCGCATGGAGACTGCTGCCGCAGGTCCACATCGTCATCGTTCGGCTCTTCGCCGGTGGTGGCTTGACGTTGGCCTTCGTGCAAAGGGCGTTGTCATCGTTGCGGTTCCCCTCGTGGCGCTGCTGTTGACCGTCGGTATGTTCTCCTTGGTCCAGGCCAGCAACCGTCGGACCGAGGGTTGGGTGGTCCATACAATTGTGGTGCAGGGCCAGCTCAACGAGATCCTCGGCTTGGTCATCGACGCGGAGACCGGAGTACGCGGCTACCTGCTCACCACAAAGCCAGGGTTCCTTGAGTCGTTCGACCGTGCGGTCGCGCAGCTACCCGACCGGCTCGCCGCGGTCGGTGCCCTAGTGGCCGATAACCCCAGCCAGACTAGCAACCTCGGCATCGTCCGGGCGGAGGTGACTACGGACCTTGCGATGCTGGCCGAACTCCGCCGGTTGGGTCCGGCTGCGGCGGCCACCGCCCAAGTTCCGCAACTGCTCATTCAAGGCAAAGCGGCCACCGACCGGCTGCGTACCGACCTGACGAGGATGCTGGACGTGGAGTCCGAGCTGCTCAGCCGCCGCGAGCAGGATATGCATCGGGTCCGCGTCATCTCCGTCTGGGTGGTAGCTGGCGCTGCGGTGCTAGGGGTGGTCGCCGGAATCGCATCCGGGGTGCTGTTCGGTGCCGGGATCACCCGTCGGGTCAAGGCGATCACTGCGAACGTTGCTCGGCTCGCCGAGCGGCAGCCCCTGTTGCCACTGCCGGCGGCCGGGGAGGAGATCGGCCGGCTCGATGCCGCTGTGGCGGCAACCGGCCACTTGCTCGACGTCCTGGATGAGCGTGAAACGTCTTTGGCCGCCATCTTCGCGGCCTCGCCCGACCCGATCCTTGTCCTCGACGGCGGCGGTACGGTCCTGCAGGCCAGTGACGCCGCGGCTGCGCTGTGGGGTGCTCAGCGGGTGGGCGGCTCGCTCGGACAGCTCCTGCACCCCGCGGAGTGGCCGGAGTTCGCCACGGCGCTGACCGACCTGCTGGCCAGTCCCGAGGAACGCAAGGGCGGCCTGCAGACCTGCGTCCGGCTGTCCGTACCAGGCCAGCAAGCCATGCTTGCCGAGGTGCACGTACAGGCCATCCGCGGGCCGGCCGGCCAGCCGGCGCGGGCGGTCCTCACCGCCCGGGACGTTACCGAGCGCCGCCGGGTCGAAGCTGAGCTGGCTGAGCGGGCGTTGCTGGTGCAGGTGGCCGCGGACGCAATGATCGCCACCACGGTGGACGGGGTGATCACCAGTTGGAACCCGGGTGCCGAGCGGCTGTTCGGCCACCCCGCCGCGGACACAGTTGGGCGCCGTGCTGACGAGATAGTCCCGCCGTTGCAACCGCCCTGGCGTCGCGAGGAGAACCTCATCGCCCGGGTGCTCGCGGGCGAGCGGATCGACCAGCTCGAGACCGAGCGGGTCCGCCAAGACGGGACCGTCGTCACGGTCTCGGTCACGGTCACGCCGATCCGTGATTCGGAGGATGCAATCGTCGGGTTCGTGTCGGTGCTGCGTGACCGCTCTGAGCGGGAGCGGGCGGAGGCCCGGTTCCGCAGCCTGGTTGAGGCAGCTCCGGATGCCATGGTCTGCGTGGCGGCGGACGGGGTGATCGTACTGGTCAACAGCCGGACCGAGCAGCTTTTCGGCTACCGCAAGGAGGAGCTGGTCGGTCGACCGGTTGAGATCTTGCTGCCGGCGGAGGCCCGTGAGGTTCATCCTGAGCACCGTCGCAGCTACCTTGATGACCCCCGGCCCCGGCCGATGGGGACCGGCAGGCAGCTTCGGGCCCGGCGCCGGGATGGCACCGAATTTCCCGCTGATATCAGCCTGAGTGCTGTGCAGACTGACCAGGGGACGCTCGTCTCGGCGACGGTACGGGATATGACCGAGCGCCTTGAAGCCCAAGCCGAGCGGGAGCGGCTGCTGGCGGTGGCCGAGCGGGAGCGGCTGGCGGCCCGGATGCACCAGTCGCAGCGGCTGGAGAGCCTCGGTCAGTTGGCCGGCGGGGTCGCGCATGACTTCAACAACCTGCTCGCCGTGATCCAGAATTATGCGGCGCTCGCGGGTGAGCAGGTCGCTGCCCCCTCCGCCGACACCGACTGGGGTGTCGTGGTCGGCGACATCGAGCAGATCCGGCTGGCCGCCGAGCGCGCTACCCGGCTGACCCACCAACTCCTCGCCTTCGCCCGTCGCGAGGTCGTCCAGCCCCGGGTGATCAGCCTCAACGGCGTGATCGAGGACCTCAAGGAGCTGTTGCGCCGGACCATTGGCGAGCACATCGAGCTGGTCACCCAGCTCAGCCCCGATCTCCTACCGGTGATCGCAGATCCGGGTCAGATCGAACAGGTGCTGGTCAACCTCGCCATCAACGCCCGCGACGCGCTACCCGCCGGCGGGTCGCTGAGCATTAGCACCGCTAACACTGCCGTCGACGACGACTATATCGCTGTCCGGCCCGGGCTCGTCTCCGGCAGCTACGTCGTCCTCAAGGTTAGCGATACCGGTCTCGGTATGCCGCCGGAGGTCATTGAGCGGGCCTTCGAACCGTTCTTTACAACCAAGGCCAAGGGCGCGGGCACCGGGTTGGGTCTGGCAACGGTGTACGGCATCGTGACCCAGGCGGGCGGATCGGTGCAGCTCTACTCCGAGCTAGGCTTCGGTACGACCATTACCATGCTGTTCCCGGCAACCAACCGGCCGCTGACGCCCGAGGACCAACTCGAGAGGCGACGGCAGATCCGCGGAGACGAGACCATCCTGCTGGTCGAAGACGAGGACGCCTTGCGCGAGGTGACCAGGCGGATCCTGATCCGCAACGGGTATCAGGTGATCGTGGCGGCCGACGGGCATGAGGCCATCGAACTGGCAACCAGCCACTCGGGTCAGATCGATTTGCTCCTCACCGATGTTGTCATGCCACGAATGCTCGGCAATGAGGTGGCTGATCGGGTACGCGCTATCCGGCCCGGCATTCAGGTCATCTTCATGTCCGGCTACGCGCAGCCCGTCCTCGGCTCAGAACTCGGCCTTGATATCGGAGTGGTCCTCATCGACAAGCCCTTCTCGGAGTCAACGCTGACGGTCAAGGTCCGCGAGGTGCTCGAAAGTCGGCAGTAGTGCGCTCCCGTTACCGGAGGGTGATCGATCTGCCTCCGGCTGGGCTGGCCGGGCCGACAGTTCGCGGGCTGCTGCTGACTTTGGACCAACCGTGCCGTCGAACCGGTAGGGGGAGGGGACAGGTGCGTTGAACGAGACGTTCTCGCTGCGCCTACCGGCGTAGGCTACGTGCAGTACGCCGGGCGACGGCAACGTGACGGTGTCTACTCGACCGCGGGGTGTGCCGGCCGCCTGCCGGCAGTCCGGCCGACTTGCCCAGCAACGGCGTGCCGAGCGCCCGTACCTGTACCACGAGATTCTCATCGACACCGGTGATCCGGCCTCCAACGGGGACCGGCGAGACCACCGTCGAGCCGTACGCCGGGACGGTCAGCGACCGGGTGCTGTCCCGGGTGCCGACCACCTCCCACAGCGCGCCGTCGTCGGTAGCCGATAGCTATCGGTGAACGATAACGGCGGTCTGACCGGCGTCGGGAGGTTGATCAGCATGGTGTCGCCTTGTCTTGGTTCCGCCAGACAAGTAGGCTTTCCGCTCCAAGGCTTGTCCGCCGCTTGCTACCTGGCGGAAGTGCGAAGCACCTCGACACTCCACTGGAGATCGACGTGGCAACGCCACGCCAGTTGCTGAACCACTTGCTCGCCGAGGGGACGGCAGACCGTCCACTGGTCGACCTCGGGAGCAGCTCGGTCACTGGTCTGCGCGGGGTGGCCGGCTCCGGAGACATCCCCAGTGGTGGCCCTGGTGGCGGCATAGTCGGGCATCCCGTCCTGCAGACCCAAGTGCTGGACGGCCCAACCAGCGCCGGGCTCGGCTCCGACAGCGCCCGTGCCGGGTGCGTTTTCGAGCGCCCGGTGCTGGACGAGGACGATACCTTCCTCGACCTGATCGGAGTTCGGTGGCGGTGCACGGACGGTCCGCCAGCCGAGTTCGAGCACCCGCTCGAGCATGCCACCCAGGCGCAAATCGCCGGCTACCCGCGACCGCAGTGGCCGACGGCACTGCAGGTCGCCGACGATTTCACCATCGAGCACCAGCAGCTCGTGGTTGCCGAGCCGCCGTGCCCCGGCCTGATCGAGATGTGTTTCGCACTGCGCAACGGCTGGCAGTTCCTCGACGACCTCACCGGGGGCTGGCGGGTGGCCAACGCGCTGCTGGACTGGTGCCTGGAGACGGTCGTTTCGGCGTACGAGCATTTGTTGACCCGGCTGCCGCAGGTCCCGGACGTAGTGATTTACCGCGATGACTACGGTGTCCAAGGCAGCATGTACGTGTCGGAACTTGATTTCCGTACCTTCATCCGACCGCGGCTGCGGACGATCATGTCCTGGATCAGACGGCTGACCCCGGCGCGTATCGTGTTCCATTCCTGCGGCGCGATTGCTCCGATCGTGCCGGATCTGGTGACTCTCGGCGTCGACGCGCTCAACCTGCAGCCCGACGCCAGAGGGATCGACTTGATCAAGCTTCGGCAGGCACTTCCCGGTACGCTCGCGTTGCATGGCGTGACCGACCTGCCGGCACTCGGTCAGGCAATCGAGTCCGGTGATATGTCGGCGTTGTTGCAGCAGGCTCGGCTGTTTGCCCGGCTGTGGCCAGCGATGGCGGCGCCGCTCGATGTCTTGGCCGCCGATGTCTCGGTGAGTTCGCTCGTCCGGGCCGCTACCTTCCTCAAGACGCTGACTCTTGATGATCTCGCTGACCTGCAGACCGGGAGGGCGACGCCACACAGTCTGCAGCTCGCCTTGGCAGCGGCCCAGGAGGTATCCCTGCCACCTGTCCCCACCAGTTAGATCAGCGGCCAGCACAGGTTTGGGCCAGCCGTTGGTCGCCACCTCTCCGGCGGCGCAAGCGGCCAGCCAGAATGGTTCGGCACCGTGGTCTCGGTATTCTTTGCTCTCCGTGGGGTGAGGGAAAGAGTGGTTGATGAAGGCCAGCGATGCACGGACACACGGTTACTTGACTGTGGGAGAAGCGGCCGAGGTGCTTGGGACGACGCCTCGGACGTTGCTGTACTACGAGGAGGAGGGTCTGGTCCGACCGCGGCGATCCGACCGCGGCACCCGCTTCTACTCCGAATTCGATCTGCGCCGGCTCGATGTCTGCCTGCGTCTGTCGTGCTTAGCCTTCCCGCTGCGGACCATCAAGCAACTGGCGCTGACCCGCTCTACTGCCCAGACCGGCGATGAGTCCAGCCACGCGCTGGTCAAGACCATCGAGCAAATGCGGGAGCGCTGCCTGGCGAGCATCGTGTTGCTGCGGTCGCTGGTCCACGCCCTCGATGAGGCGGAGGTACGGATCTCCGGGTGCTACGGCTGCCCGTACAAGCCGACCAAGCAGAGCTGCCCGCACTGCCCGTGCGAGACCAACCTCCTCGACGACACCTACCTGCTGCACTTGATCCGGGATCTAGACCGGCCGAGCCCGGTCGATGAGCGGGACGACCCCCCTCCCTCCCGCCGATCTTGACGAACCTGTCGCTCTGGCGGCCGCGGTAGCGACGTTTTCGTCAAGATCGGCGGGAACTTGGGGTTGGCCGTGCCAGTCGGGGGACGCTCGCGGGATAATTCTTGGATACCCGTCCGACGTCCGTAGGAGTGCCGCATGGCTCGGCTCGCGCAGACCGCAGGTCTCTCCGACACCCAGCAGGAGATCGTCCACGCTGTCCGCGACTTCGTCGATAAGGAGATCCTGCCGGTCGCCACCGAGCTGGAGCACGCCGACGAGTTCCCCGAGGCGATCGTCGAGCAGATGAAGGAGATGGGCTTGTTCGGGCTCACCATCGCTGAGGAGTACGGCGGCGTCGGCGAGTCGCTGCTGACCTACGCGCTGGTGGTGGAGCAGATCGCTCGCGGCTGGATGAGCGTGTCCGGTGTGATCAATACACACTTCATCGTGGCGTACATGATCGCCCAGTACGGCACCGCGGAGCAGAAGGGGTACTACCTGCCGAAGATGGCCAGCGGCGAGATCCGCGGCGCGTTCTCGATGTCCGAGTCCGGCTGCGGGTCGGACGTCTCGGCGATCCGGTCCAAGGCGGTCGCTGACGGCGCGGAGTTCGTGCTCAACGGCCAGAAGATGTGGCTGACCAACGGCGCCCGGGCCGGCGTGGTGGCCACCCTGGTCCGTACCGAGGAGGGCGCGGACTCGGTCTACAAGAACATGTCCACATTCTTGGTGGAGAAGAAGCCGGGCTTCGGTGAGACGACACCGGGACTAACCATTCCTGGCAAAATTGACAAAATGGGCTACAAGGGTGTCGAGACCACCGAGATGGTGATGACCGACCTACGGGTCCCGGTCGCGGCGGTGCTCGGTGGCCCGGCTGGCCAGGGCCGTGGCTTCTACCAAATGATGGATGGCGTCGAAGTAGGCCGGGTGAACGTCGCGGCCCGCGGCTGCGGAGTGATGCTACGTGCCTTCGAGTTGGCCATCGACTACGCCCAGCAACGCAAGACCTTCGGCAAGCAGATCGCCGACCACCAGGCGATCGCGTTCAAGCTGGCCGAGATGGCCACCAAGATCGAGGCTGCCCACCTGATGATGGTCAATGCCGCGCGGTTGAAGGACTCCGGTGCCCGCAACGACGTCGAGGCCGGGATGGCCAAGTACTTGGCCTCGGAGTACTGCTTCGAGGTCACCCAGGAGGCGTTCCGGATCCACGGCGGGTACGGGTACTCCAAGGAGTACGAGATCGAGCGGCTCATGCGTGAGGCACCGTTCCTGCTGATCGGCGAGGGCACCAGCGAGATCCAGAAGACCATCATCAGCCGGGGTCTGTTGCGGGAGTACAAGGCCCGCTGACGGCCGGCCGCCGGCGCTCGGTCCACCACCCCGACCAGTCCTACCGGGACTGTCCGATGTGGACGAAGAATGGAGCCACCGGTACAAGAAGCCGGCTGATGAGCGGTCGTTCGGGCTACCTGATGAGTCCACACAGGAGGATGGACTCATCCACTGTGGACGCTGATTTCGGCCGACTTGTTGGCGGCGGCGGAAGGATCGTGGGAGCGTGCTAACTGTGCGTACTTCGCTGAACTCCACGGCGGCAGCCCTGCTGGGCCTGTTGCACGAGGGCCCGATGACCGGCGGTGATCTCGTAGCGGCGGCGGACCAGCGCTTCGGCGCGTTCTGGAGCCTCACCCGTAGCCAGGTGTACCGCGAGCTGCCGGCGCTGGCCGACGCTGGCTACGTCAAGGCAGGTAAGGCCGGCCCGCGGGCCTCGCAGCCGTACTCGGTGACCGCGGCGGGCCGGAAGGCCTTCGCCAGTTGGCTGTCCGAGCCAGCCGGCGCGGACCATCCGCGTAACCCGGTGCTGCTGCGACTTGGCTTCGGCGGCCGGCACAACAAGACCCAGCTACGCCGGCTGGTTGAGGACGCCCGAGCCGAGCACGAGGCCAAGCTGGCTGCCTACCGCGCGGCGGTCAGCAAGCTGAGGAAGGAGGGGGATGCCTTCGCCACCGCAACCGCGGAGTTTGGGGTCGCCTACGAGCGCGCCTTCTTGAAGCTGTTGGACAACCTACCCACAAGCTGACCCCGCCCCGCTGGCGCGGCGTGGGTCGATGGCCAATGCCGACCGCCGCGTACTCTGACAATCCGTGACCACCGACTTTCCCGCCGCGCTCAAGGAGCTGTCGGCCACCCTGTCGTCCATCGAGTCCGTACTCGACCTGGACGCGCTGCGCCGGGAGGCCGCCGCCCTTGAAGAGCAGGCCGGCCAGCCCGACCTCTGGAGCGACCAAGAGGCCGCGCAGCAGGTGACCAGCCGGCTGTCCGCGGTACAGGGTGATCTGCGCAAGGTCGAGGAACTGCGCCGCCGGCTGGACGACCTGCAGGTGCTGCACGAGCTGGCTGAGTCCGAGGACGACGCGGATGCCCGCGAGGAGGCCGAGGGCGAGCTGGCCAGCCTGCGCCAGGCGATCGCGGAAATGGAGGTGCGTACCCTACTGGCCGGCGAGTACGACCAGCGGGACGCGCTGATGACCATCCGGGCCGAGGCGGGCGGGGTGGACGCCGCGGACTTCGCGCAGACCCTGCTGCGGATGTACTTGCGCTGGGCCGAGCGGCACAGCTACCCGACCGAGGTCTATGACACCTCCTATGCCGAAGAGGCCGGCATCAAGTCGGCCACCTTCGTGGTCAAGGCGTCCTACGCCTACGGCACGCTCGCCGTCGAGCAGGGCACCCACCGGCTAGTCCGGATCTCGCCCTTTGACAATCAGGGCCGGCGGCAGACCTCCTTCGCGGGGGTCGAGGTGCTGCCCGTGGTGGCGCAGACCGACCACATCAGCATCCCGGAGGACGAGATCCGGGTCGATGTGTTCCGGTCTTCCGGTCCCGGGGGGCAGGGTGTAAACACCACCGACTCCGCGGTACGGATCACCCACCTGCCCACCGGGATCGTGGTGACCTGCCAGAACGAGCGGTCCCAGATCCAGAACCGAGCCACCGCGATGGCTGTGCTACAGGCCAAGCTGCTGGACCTGCGGCGGCAGGAGGAGCAGGCCCGGATGGACGCGCTGAAGGGTGATACCTCGGGGAGCTGGGGTAACCAAATGCGCTCCTACGTGCTGCACCCGTACCAGTTGGTGAAGGACCTACGTACCGAGTACGAGACCGGCAACACCGCTGCCGTGCTGGACGGCGACATTGACGGCTTCATCGAGGCCGGCATCCGGTGGAAGCGGCAGCAAGAGCGCGCCGCCCCTCCCCGCCGATCTTGACAAAGATGTCGGAATTCCGGGCTTCCTAGCGACATCTTTGTCAAGATCGGCGGGGGGTGGGGGGGTGAGGTTGCTTGCGGGCTCGGCGTACCACCCGCTGGACGGTGACATCGTCCAGCCCGGTCGCCCGCAGCAGGTCGTACGCCGTTGACTGCACTTGGGCGACCACCACCGTGGTGGAGAAGCCGACCCCGCCGCCGTAGCCGAGGGCCGCGGCCCGGATCGCCTCGATCGCATGGTCGCGGGCCTCCGCTGGGTCCTTGGCCCGCTCCAGCTCGCGGTACAGGCAGCGCACCCCCTCGGCCAGCTCGTCCACCGCGTCCGCCAACGTCGCCGGCACCGATTCGCCCGCGGTCAGTGCCCCCGCCGCCCGCCGGGCCAGTACCCGGCTGTTGCGGACGGCGTGGTCGACGTACGTGGCAGCGTCGGCGTACAGCCCGAGCTGCCCCTTGACCCGCCACCGCACCGGCGCCACCGCGACTGTCTCCGCTGCGGTATCCAGCGCGGTCCGGAACCGCTGCAGCGCCGGCTCGGTAGCCCGCAGCCCGTCCAAGGCGGCACCGGCCGCCCCTGCATCGAGGGTCCGCAGCGCAGCGCCGACCGCGGCCAGCTCGGCGGCCAGCTCGGTCAGCACCGGCCGGGCCGCGTTCCGCACCGTGGTCAGCGGGTTGATCGGCAGCAGCAGCGCGTGCACCCCGAACCCGACCAGGCCGCCGATCAAGGCATCCAGCCAGCGGGTGTAGACCATCCCGCTGCCTGGCGGGTACAGGGTGGCGATCAACACCGCTGACGAGCCCGCCTGGGTGACCAGCGGCGAGCCCCCGCCGAGGACCAGCGCCGCGGCCATCGCCAACGCCACCACCAGCCCGAGCTGCACCGATCCGGTGCCAATCAGGCCGACCAGCAGGTCGCCGACCAGGATCCCGACCGCCACCCCGATGATCAGCTCGACGGTCCGCCGCAGCCGTGCCCCAGTCGAGATGCCCAAGACCACTACCGCCGCGATCGGCGCGAAGAACGGTACGTGGTGGTGCACCAGCCGGCCGGCCACGAACCACGACAGCCCAGCGGCCAGCCCGCACTGCACAATCAGGACCGCGTTGCTGCGGACCCGGGCCAGCCCATGCCGCGCCGACCGGCCAGGCTGGTGGACCGCATCGTCGAGCAGGGCGCGAGCCCGGGCCCGCCGGTCAACCGAGGCGTCCATCGCATCAGTATCTGGCAGCCGTCCGGCGACCGCCCCCGCGTGCTGCCGGCCCTGGCGCCGCTCGGGGATGGCGGCTCATACAGGATACTGATTAGTCTTGGTACGGGCAGCGCACGGCTCCCGCCAGCCAGCCAAGATGATCATCCGGCCGGCACTGCTACCCGGTCCGGGTACAATGTCCAGCCGTGATCCGGCTGCAGCACGTTTCCAAGATCTATGCCTCCAGCAACCGCCCGGCCCTCGACGACGTTAGCGTGCAAATAGACAAGGGTGAGTTCGTGTTCCTGATCGGTCCGTCCGGGTCGGGCAAGTCCACGTTTCTGCGGCTGCTGCTGAAGGAGGAGAACCCGACTCGCGGCACCGTCAACGTCACCGGCAAGGAGCTTAACCGGCTGTCGAAGTGGAAGGTCCCGGCGCTGCGCCGTACCATCGGCTGCGTCTTTCAGGACTTCCGGCTGCTGCAGAACAAGACCGTTGCGGAGAACGTCGGGTTCGCGCTGGAGGTCATCGGCAAGCCCCGGCACACCATCGTCAAGGTGGTGCCTGAGGTGCTGGAGCTGGTCGGCCTGGACGGTAAGGCGACCCGGATGCCCAACGAGCTATCCGGCGGTGAGCAGCAACGGGTGGCGATCGCCCGGGCCTTCGTGAACCGGCCGCTAGTCTTGCTGGCCGACGAGCCGACCGGCAACCTTGACCCGGACACCAGCCAGGACATCATGATGCTGCTGGAGCGGATCAACCGCACTGGCACAACCGTGCTGATGGCGACCCACGACAACAACATTGTGGACTCGATGCGCCGCCGGGTGGTCGAGCTGGCTGATGGCCGCGTGGTCCGCGACCAGGCCCGCGGCGTGTACGGCGTCGGTCGCTAGCGGTTGACCGGGCGTCCCTGGTCACAACCGGGCGCCCCCGGTCAACCGGCCCCCTGGGTTAACTGGCCCAGCCCCGCCCCCGCCGAGCCGTTCTCCCCTGACCCCCAGGCTAAGGATCAGATGCGCGCGAACTTCGTCCTCTCCGAGGTGGCAACCGGTCTGCGGCGTAACCTCACCATGACGATCGCGATGATCATCACTACGGCGATCTCGCTGGGCTTCTTTGGTGCTGCCCTGCTCGTCAAGCATGAGGTCGGCGTGATGAAGAGCCTCTACTTCGACAAGCTGCAGATCTCAATCTTTCTCAAGGACGACATCACACCGGACCAGCGGCTGGCGCTGCAGCAGCAGCTTGCCGGCTCCGCCGAGGTCAAAAACGTCGAGTACCTCTCCAAAGAGGACTCCTACCAGCGGTTCAAGCAACTCTTCGCGGCCAACAAGGCGATGGTCGACGTTGCCACCCCAGACCTCACGCCGGCCGAGTTTCTCGTGCAGCTCAAGCAACCGGAGCGGTACGCGATCATCCAGCAGCAGTTCACCGGCGCCCCCGGGGTCGACTTGGTGCAGAGCGAGAGCCAGATCCTGAACCGGATCTTCGGGTTGTTCAACGGGGTCCGTAACGCGGCCATCGCGATGGCGCTGATCCAGTTACTAGCCGCCCTGCTGCTGATCTCCAACACCATCCAGGTCGCCGCGTTCCACCGCCGCACCGAGACCTCGATCATGCGGCTGGTCGGTGCGTCCCGCTGGTACACCCAGCTTCCGTTTATCCTGGAGGCGGCGGTGGCCGGCATGGTGGGAGGTTTCCTGGCTGCGGTCGGGCTGGCTGGGTCCAAGCTGCTGTTCCTGGACCGGGCGCTGGCTGAGCCGATCCGGTCTGGCATCGTGCCGCGGCTGGACATCAGCACCATCTTGTGGCCGACCACCCCGCTGGTGCTGCTGATCGGCGTGGCGGTGGCGAGCGTCGCGGCGTACGTCACGCTCCGGCTGTACGTACGACTGTAGGAGCGTCGATGCCCAAGGAAACCGGCCGGAAGCTGATCACCTCCAACCGCCGGGCCCGGCACGATTACACCATCCTAGACAGCTACGAGGCGGGTATCGCGTTGCGCGGCACCGAGGTGAAGTCGCTGCGCGCCGGCCGGGCCTCGCTGACCGACGCCTTCGCCACCGTCGACGACGGCGAGGTGTTCCTGCGCAACCTACACATCCCGGAGTACACCCATGGCACCTGGACCAACCACGAGCCGAGGCGGACCCGCAAGCTGCTGCTGCACAAGGCCGAGATCAGCAAGCTGATTGGCAAGCTGCAAGAAAGCGGGTTGACCCTGGTGCCGCTGCAGATGTACTTCGCCGACGGAAAAGTTAAGGTCGAAATCGCGCTGGCTCGGGGTAAAAAGAGTTATGACAAGCGACAAGACCTGGCCAAGCGGGAGGCCGAGCGGGAGATCGCCCGGGTTGTTGGGCGCCGGCGGCGCCAGGCGGGCTGAGCCAACGGCGTGGGGGCGGCGGCGGTTCCTCGGCTGGGTGGCAGCCACCGGCGCGCTGGCCGCCTGCGGTCGGTCCGCACCGGCGGCGGCCCCCAGCGCGGCCGTACCTGCTGAGTCCACCTCGCCGTCGGCGTCACCCTCGCGGTCGCTGCCAACTTCGCTTGGACCGACCGCATCGGCTGGTCCGCCCGACTACCCGGCGCTGGCCCGAGCCCTGGCCGGCGAGCTGCGCCAGCCCGGTCAGACCGGCTACGACTCGGCGCGGCAGTTGTTCGATCCGCGTTACGACTCCATCCGGCCGGCGGCGGTGGCGGTGGTGGCGAACGCCACGGACGTGGCCGAGTGCGTGCGGTTCGCGGCCCGCTACCGGCTGCCGTTGGCGATCCGCAGTGGTGGGCACTCCTATGGCGGGTACTCCACCGGCACCGGCCTGGTGGTCAACTTGGCCCGACTGTCCACTGTGGATGTCTCGGGCGGCTCGGCCCGGATCGGCGCCGGGACCGGGCTGATCGACGTGTACGCCGGGCTGGCCGCGCATGAGCGGGGCGTACCGGGTGGGTCCTGCCCGACAGTCGGTATCGCCGGGCTGACCCAGGGCGGCGGGATCGGCGTCGTGGCCCGGGCGTACGGGCTGACCTGCGACAACCTGACCGCCGCCGAGATGGTGACCGCCGACGGCCGGTTGCGTACCGTGGACGCTCGGCGCGACCCTGACCTGTTCTGGGCACTGCGCGGCGGGGGCGGCGGCAACTTCGGCGCGGTCACCTCCTTTACCTTCGCCACCCGGCCGGTGGGCTCGGTCACCTACCGGTTCGTCCGCTGGCCGGCCGCCCGGGCCGCTGCGGTGATCCCTGCCTGGCTGGGCTGGATTGCCGCCGGTCCGGACGAGCTGTGGTCCAACCTGCACCTGGACGTCAGCCCCGGCGGGGCGCCCAGCGTGCGGGCCACCATCACCTTCCTCGGCGATGCGGCCGGCGCCGACCGGCTGGTCGACGGGCTGGCCACCCGGGCCGGCGAGTTCAGCAGCCGTAGTGGCAGCACGCTGCCCTGGCTGAACACCATGCTGGTGATGGCCGGCTGCTCGGGGCAGACCGTAGCCGCCTGCCGAAACAATGCCGCCCGGCAGAGCTTCGCGGCCACCTCCGACCTGATCAACCGGCCGCTGCCGGCCGCTGGCGCGCGCGCCTTGGTGGCCGCCGCGCAGCGGTTTACTGCGAGCGGCGGCGCCTTGTCGGTCATCCTGGACGGGCTGGGCGGCGCGGTCAGCCGCATAGGCCGCACCGACACCGCCTTCTGGCACCGTGACGCGCTGTGCTCGGTGCAGTACTACACCGGGCTGCCGGCCGGTGCCTCATCGTCCACAGTGGCGGCCCGGTATGTCGCGCTGCGGGCGGTACGGGCGGCGATGCGGCCATACACCTCGGGCGGGGCGTACCAGAACTACCTGGACCCGGGACTGACTGGCGCGCCGGGGGTCTACTACGGCGGCAACTACCCCCGGCTGCAGCGGATCAAGGCCCGCTACGACCCGGACCGGGTCTTCGACTACCCGCAAGCGATCCGGTGAACGACGCCGACGTACCGGGTGTGTGGCGCGCCCTCGGGCTGCCCGGGCTGGTGGATGTGCACGTGCACTTCCTGCCTGAGCCGGTGCTGCACAAGGTGTGGGCTGTCTTCGACGATGCCGAGGCGCACTACGGGGTGCCGTGGCCGGTCGCGTACAAGGGGGACGACGCGACCCGGGTGGCGCAGCTTCAGGCGTTAGGGGTCCGGGCGTACCCAGCGCTGGTCTACCCGCACAAGCCGGCGATGGCCGAGTGGTTGTCGCGGTGGGCGGTGGACTTGCCCGGCGTACGCCCGGCTGCCTGCCGACCGCCACCTTCTATCCCGAGCCTGGCGTGCTTGACTACGTCCGGCGGGCCGTGGTGGCCGGCGCCCGGATCTTCAAGGTGCACGTGCAGGTCGGCGATTTCGACCCGCGGGAGCCGGTGCTGGACCCGGTGTGGGGCCTGCTAGCCGAGGCCGGCGTACCGGTGGTCACGCACTGCGGTCCGGTCCGCTGCCGGGCACCTTCACCGGACCGGCGATCATCGAGGAGGTGCTGCGCCGGCACCTCACGCTGCGGCTGGTCATCGCGCACCTGGGACTGCCGGAGTACGCCGAGCACCTTGCCTTGGCCGAGCGCTACCGCAACGTGTACCTAGACACCACGATGGTGTTTACCGACTTCCTAGCCCAACTGGCGCCGTTCCCGCCGGAGCTGTTGCCGAAACTGTCCGACCTCGGCGGCAAGATACTGCTCGGAAGCGACTTCCCGAACATCCCGTACGCCTACGCGCAGCAGATCGAGGCGCTGATCCGGCTCGACCTGGGTGATGGTTGGCTGCGGGGGGTGCTGTACGAGAACGCCGCCCGGCTGCTCGGCGTGGTGCTGACGACAATGGGAGGTGAGGCAACCAGTGGTGATGTGGCGAATTGGCCCGATCCGGGTGACGGCTGACCGGCTGAGCAGCCGGTCAGCCAGTCAGCCAGTCAGGCGGTCAGGCGGTCAGGCGGTGAGCAGGGTGGCCGTACCGGCGCCGACCAGAGCGAAAGCCCACACCCGATCCAGATTGAGCCAGGCTTTGCGCAGTACGCCGAGCCCGAGCACCTGGTAGACCAGCACCGCCACCACCCCGGTGGTGACGATCATCGCAGTAGCGTGCACTCCGGCCGCGGCCAACCCGGCCAGGGCCGCCTGCCCGATCCGGTCAGCGGTGCCCGGCGCGGGCATGCCGGGCATCCCGGCCATGTTGTGACCGGCCGATGCCGGTCCGGACATCGTGATCACTGGCAGCAGCATCAGGCCCGCGCCGTGCGCGCTGGACATGACGAATGACCAGCCGGCCAGATGCCAGCGGCCCAGCCGCATGCCGGCCCAGCGCAGGTGCTTGGAGGAGAGTACTTGGCGCACCCCGAAGCCGACCAGCACGGCGCCGCCGACCAGCACCACGATCTTCGGCGCTATCACCGAGTCGGTGACCGACACGACCGTGGCCACCAACGCGACCGACAGACCGTGCCCGAGTCCGATGAACGGCAGGGAGGTCAGCAGCGCTCGCCGACTGCGCTCCTGCATTCCGGTGGAGACCGCGAATAGCCAGCCCATGCCAGGGTTGACGCCGTGGAAGATGCCGAGGAGGACCAGTGCGGCAAGCTGGCCACCGGTCAGCAGGGAGCCGCCGGGCATGGCTAGGCTGGTGATCGCTAAGCCCGTGGTCATGGATAGCAGTAGGAGTCGCTGGAGGCGTCCCCGCCCTGCAACCGGACCTGGTGCACCCGCCGGCCGCGGAACACCTCACCGGACGGGAAGAACCGCTCGTCGAAGGCGATCCCGCCGGTCTCGGTGTCGGCGTCCAGCTTGGCGAGCCAGGCGCCTACCCCGTCGGGGTAGAACTGCTCGTCCCAGGCGCCGTACAGCGAGTTGGTGACGTACACCCGCCGGCCGTCCCGGCTGACTTCCACCATTTGCGGGCCGCCGCGTAGCGGGGTGTCTGGCTGGGCCGGGTGCGCCGCCCGGCCGACGATGCCGCCGATCCGTACCGAGCCGACCTCGCGGGGGTGGAACGGGTCGGACACGTCGTACTGCTTCAGCTCGCCGGTGCCCCAGCAGGAGACGTACAGGTACCGGTCGTCCACCGACAGGTCCAGGTCGGTGACCAGCGGCGGCACCGCGCCGAAGCCGGCCAGCAGCGGCGGAAGGTGCTCGGCCGGGGCCGGCTCGGCCGGGATGCTGATCACCTTGGTGGCGGCGAACGTGTCACCGTCGGCGTGCCACAGCCAGACCGAGGCGGACAGGTCCTCGACGCTGACCACCACGCCGACAAAGCCGTACGTCTTGGTCGGGTCGTGCGCTGGCCGCAGCTCCAGCGCCATCTGGTGCTGCTCGCCGAGGTCGACCGTCTGGCGGTGCCGGCGCTTGCGCAGGTCCCAGAAGTGCAGGCGGTGGCCGTACTTCTTGCCCAGCAGCAGCTCCGGCACGATGCCGTCCTCGATCATCGAGGGGGTGCCCCACTCGGAGGTGACGATGACATCGTGGGCGATGTGCCACCAGGCGTCATAGGCGAGGTACTGCGGGCCGCGATCGACCTCCCACCGGCCGAGCACGTCGAACGAGCTGTGGTCCAGCAGTGCGATGCCGCCCGGGCCGTCATCGCCGTTCGCCCCGCCGAGGCAGGATAGGTACAGCCCCTCCGGCCCGCAGTGCACGGTATGCGGCCGGGAGTACCCAGCGCGCTTGGCCAGCTCCGCCGGCTCCAGCACCTTGACCACCTGCGGATTGGTCGGCTCATCCTTGGTGTCCAGGATGTACACCCGGGAGCTGCGCAGCCCCGGTACGACCAGGTAGCGCCGCTCGACGTGCGGGTGCGGGGCGTACGGGCACAGCGCGGAGGAGCAGGCGTTCCAGCCGAAGTGGTGCAACTCATCGCCACGGTAGGGCAGTTCGGTGAAGCCGACTACCGAGCCGTAGCTGGCGGAGTCAGGGGCGACGTCGACGACCGCGATCGCGTCGGGGGAGTCGGCCGGCCGGGAGAACGCGGCGACGTAGGCCAGCTTCTCCGGTGGTGCTGTGGCGGCGTCGCGGGGCGAGGGGTAGAAGGTAGGGTCTGGCTTCCAAAGCGCCATCTTGGGATCCTTCGGGTGGGCCGGTGCCCGCGCCGGTTGGAGCGGATGCGGAGGGTTAGACCACCGGACACAGCGCGCTGTTAACCCGCTGCAGGTCGACGGGTATCCGCGTGACGAGCAGTGGAAGGGTCGCAGACATGCTCCGACGATGTCACGGCGGGCGTGTGGACGGCAATACCTGGCCTCAGATCCCCCCTGCTGGGTGGGGCCGGTAGCGGCGCGTCGCGGACGCTGGTCTCCGATCAAGCCGAGCGCATCAAGCCGAGCGCGCGCATACCAGCCGGTGGTCGGGCCGGGCCGACCGGGGTGCGTGCGGCAGGGTCGAGCCGACCAGCCGGAACCTTCTGGGGTATTGGGATGAATCCCAGGGTCCGGGACCGTTACCCTGGACAGTGACCGAACGAGGGGGTGAATGGTCTCGACTCCGGACGTCGAGGCAGGGGAAGCGGGCCGAGGAGCCAGGGTGAGCTCGTAAATCCATCCCTGGAAACCACTAAGTGCCAACTCTCAGCGCACTGCCGACGCCTACGCTCTCGCCGCTTAAGGCGAGCTAGGTATGGCTGTCAGCCCGAGCACGCCTTCCGGCCCGGACGCTGGCATCAGTGAGGAAGGCTCACCGGTAGGCCCGGTCACGGGGCCGGCCGGGACAGCACACAGTGGCTGGGCCCGTCAGCGATGCGCCTGAGGAAGCGCTGGGGCCGAGCAGAACGTCACGCAGGCTGCGCCCGGAGAAGTCCTGCCAAAGCGGCGGAGGACGCGGGTTCGATTCCCGCCACCTCCACCTCAAGGGAACGAGGGCCCCGCGATCGCACGAGGTCGCGGGGCCCCTCGGTACCTGAGGATGTCCGGCCTGCCGAGACACGCCCTCACTGGGTGTTCCCCGGCGCCGGACGAAGCCGGTGGGCAGTCGAGCCGGGGTTGGCGGTGTGCCGAGCTGCGGCAGGCGCGGCCAGCTCCTGCCGGGCCGTGGTCACCCCGATTCCAGTCAGCTTGTACCACTTGCGCGGTGGCCGCCCACCGGTCTGCTCCTGGTGTGGCTCCCACTCGCTGACCACCAGACCATCCTCGGCCAGCCGAGCCAGCATCGGGTACAGCGTGCCGCTTTGGATCTTGGCGGCCTTCATCAGCTCGTAGCCGTACCGGGCTGCGGCTGGGTCCTCAAGAAACACCCGCAGCACCCGTTCCAGCGTGTCGGTCGTAGCTGTTCACCAGGTCTTGGGCGTGTCACGGGGTTGGTGAGGTCGCTCATGGCATGATTTTGGGCTGGGTCGCAGTCGCTGAAGCCGTCGTATGAGGAGCTTGAGGCGCGGGTCGGTGAGCTTGAGGAGTTGGTCGGGCGGCTGGCGGCGGAGAATGAGGAGCTACGGCGGCGCCTGGGGTCGGATTCGTCGAACTCCTCGCGTCCGCCGTCTTCGGATAGCCCGTATGACAAGCCGAAGCCTAAGCCGTGGGGGATGCGGGGCCGCTTGGGTCGCAAGCCGGGTAAGCAGCCCGGCGAGGCGGGCACGACACGGCGGCAGGTCGTCAACCCGGATGAGAGGATTCCGGTTGAGCCGGCCGGGTGCGCCGGCTGCGGCGGCGACCTGGTCGATGCGCCGGTGGTCGGCGTATAACGGCGGCAGGTCTTCGAGTGCTCGCCGCCCCCACCGCCGCGGGTGACCGAATATCAGGTGGTGTCCCGCAGGTGCCCGTGCTGCGGGCAGGTCAGCGTCGGGCAGGCCCCCGCATCGGTCTTGGCGCCGGTGCAGTGGGGGCCGGGGGTGCCTGCTCGTGGGGTGCTGGTCACGCTGGCTCATCACCTGCCCTATGGGCGGGCTGCGGTGTTGCTCAGACAGCTTTCGGGCTGGTGGTCTCGACCGGGTTCTTGGTGGCCGCCCGTCGGCGGGCCGCTGTGCTGCTGGTGCCGTTCATGGTTTGGGTCTGGGAGTTGCTGGGTAACGCGGGGCTGCTGCACGTCGATGAGACCCCGGTCCGGGTCGGCGGGGAGCTGGCCTATGTGTATGTGGCCTGCAATTGAGTCCTACACCGCGATGCACACCGGCGGGCGTAGCCGCGCCGACATCGACGCTGGCGGGGTGCTGGCCGACTTCGCCGGGGTGATCGTGCGGGACGGCTACGCCGCCTGGTGGCCGCTCAACACGCCTGGTGCGGTGCGCACCTTCTCCGGGACCTCAAAGCTGTCTACGACGCCGACCCGGACCGGCAGATAGGCGCAGCCGCGATGGCCGGCACGCTGACCGACGCGTTGCACGCCACCACCACCGCCCGCGCGGGCAGCCTCGCAGAGCTCGACCCCGACCAGCGAATCTGGTTGCGCTCCGCCTACGCCGGGGCGATCGCGAAGATGCCGACCGATAACCACCCGGGTCGCACGCCGCTTCAGCAGCATGGCCTGAGGCTGGCTGAGCGGTTCGCCACCCACCGCGAGATGATCCTGCGGTTCATCGACGACCTGGCCGTACCGTTTTCGAACAACGCCGCCGAGCGCGAAGTCCGCCCCGTGAAGGTCAAGCAGCGTACCGCCGGCGGATGCTGGCGCACCCTGCAAGGACTCACCGACTTCGCCGTCATCTAGTCCTACGTCTCAACCGCTGCAAAACACGGCGTCGATGCGCTCGACGCGCTGACCCAACTGTTCACCACCGGCGCCTGGCTACCACCCGACCCCGCCCCGACCTGACCACCCCACCGCCCGCCCGGCCCACGTCATCATCACCGAACCGCTCACGCTGAGCGGTCTACCAGCACGCCCACGCACCTCGTGAACAGCTACTGTCGGTCATCTTCACAACAGCTAGTCTACATAAGTTGGACCATATATGTAGAAATTTTTCCGTACGCAGCCCTCGGGCCACGCTATCCGGTCGGGGAGGCGAGCGTCGTGGTCATCCAACGTCACCAGACTGGGTCTCGGGTCTGTTGCTTGCTGGAATCACCAGGCATGCTGGGCAGGTCCGATCCTGCCGGTCAGGCCGCGGGACGAGTTCGGTGAGTAACACTTGGACCGGCCACCCAACAACCAATAATACTACCATTCGAGTCCGATCAGGTGCTGGCCGTCTTCCTGGCTCTTTGGTATCCCAACACGATGACGAGGCTCCGATGAACACACACCATCTCAGCGTCGGCTCAAGCATGACCGTACGGCAAAATGCCTTCGCCCAAGTCAGTCTAGGCGTCGGTGTCGTGGTCGCCGCCGTCAGCACGGTCGTCGGATTTGTGCACTCACTTCGTATGGGCGGCGGTTTAGGCCCGGCCCGTCATGTATTGCATGGTATGCCATTAGCCAGCATGCCGGAGATGTTCATCGCAGCAGCGGGGCTCGTACTCGCCCTAATCGGAGCTGTTTGGCCGAGAGCGATACGCGCATCGGTACGCCCGCCCACCGGTAAGGCACGCACCGCCGTTGCTGCCGTCGTCACTGCGGCGCTCACTATCGACGTCAGCAAGACTTCCACGTTGGGATTCGTGATCCCCGGCATGCGACAGGAGTACGGGCTGGATCCAAGAACCGCGTCGCTGCTCGCGGTGTGCGGGCTCAGCGGTACGGCGGCCGGCGCACTGCTATTCGGTGTGCTCGCCGACCGGCTCGGTCGTCGACGAGCCTACTTGCTGGCGACGCTGGGGTTCACCGTCACTGGCATGTGCGGCTCGATGCCGACGTTTGGCGGTAATTTGCTTATGTGTGGACTTATGGGCTTGGCGGTAGGCGGGCTCGCGCCATTGCTGATCACGCTGCTCGGGGACATCCTTGGCCAAGGTGTCCGCGGCCCGGTGACAACGGCCTTGTCGGTGCTGGCCACGGCTATCGGGTATCTCGTTGCTGCCGGCACGGCACTATGGTTGGAACCTACCTTCGGCTGGCGGATCTTGTGGCTGGTTGGCGTACCGACCGGCCTGGTGCTGGTGCTGCTCGTGCCGCTGGTGCCCGACATACGTCAAGTTGATTCGCGCGTGGCGGTCACCAGAATTGAGCTGGCGCGAGCCCAGCACGCCTTGAGCATGCGGGTGCAATGCGGTTACGCGATCTTGGTAGGAATCGTGACTTTCGGCCTGACGACCTGGTTGCCCACGCTTGCTCGCGCTGGCGGGGTTTCGGTGACCACGGCGAACGAGCTGCTTACTGCCACCGCCCTTGCCATGGTGCCGTGCGCAGCCGTACTAGCGCTAGGGTATCTCCGCTTCGGCCCGGTCGCACTAGCCGCTGCCCTCGCATTTTTCACGGCTGTCCTGCTGTACGCGCTGGCCGCGTCCGGAGCGACGGCTCGGGTGAGCTGGCTGTGCGCAGCGGCTCTGGTTGCCGCGCTGTTCGCGCTGAATACGATGGCGGCGGTGTTCTTGCCGATCGCGGCCGATCTCGCCGATCCGACGAGGCGGGGATGGATCACTGGTCGGGTGTCATTCTTCAACCGGCTCGGCGGCCTGGCCGGTCCACTCCTGCTGGCGAGTTTGATCTCGTCGCAGACCCGAGTCTTCGCCACGGTGGCAGGGTTGGCAACGGCCTGCGGGCTGATTTCGATGTTCATAGCGCACCGCTATCGAACAACACCCGCACGGGTGGGAGTCTAGGGACGGTGCCGGTAACCCGGCCCCTTCGCGCTAGCGTTCCTGGTGACCTGGGTCCGGGCTCGACCAAGCAAGTCAGAAGAAGAACGGTGACCGGTGCCGGCGTAGTGTCGGCTGAGCGTAAGGAGGTTCCCGTGACCTGCCAACAGCGGGCTGTCGTCATCGGTGCCGGTCCTGCTGGTCTGGCGACGGCGATCGCGTTGCGCAAGGCCGGGGTGGACACTGTCGTGTACGAGCGCGCCACCGATCTGAGGAAGGAGGGCACGGGGCTGACGCTGTGGCCTAACGGGTTGGCAGCGTTGGACGCCTTCGGTGCCGGTGCTGCGGCGCGTGGCGCGGCCCTTGCTGCCCCGGGCATGTCGATACGCTCGTACACCGGACGAGTGTTGTACGAGGTGTCCGGATCCCTGCTGGACTCGATAGGCGGCCGAGGGGTGGCCGTACACCGGGCGGAGTTGCTCCAAGCTCTGGCCGACATGCTCGACCCAGACATGATCCGGTTTGCTGCGCAGTGCGTCAGTGTCCGGACGGAGCCCAATCGCGCGGTCGCCACGTTCGCCGACGGCAGGGAGGTAAGCGCGGATCTGGTGATCGGGGCCGATGGCATCCGATCCGTGGTGCGGTCCGCCAGCCAGCTTGGCGGCCGGTTGAGGTACGGCGGCTGTACGGTGTGGCGGGCCACGATTCCGTTCCGGCTGCCACCATGCCCTGGCCTGCTCTTCCTGGGCAGTTCCGGACAGTTTGGACTCTGGCGGCTCCCGGATGAGCGAGTCTACTGGTTCGCATCTACCCCTGCTGCGGAGAGTGCCAACAAGCGCGGCGCCTCCCGACCTCCGGACTGGTTCTCGACATGGCACGAGCCGATCCCCGATCTGCTCGCCGCTACCCCCACCGAGCAAATCATGGTCACCGACATTTACGATAGCCGCCCGCTTCGAGCCTGGAGTACGGGGCGGGTGGTGCTGGTCGGGGACGCCGCCCACCCAAGCATGCCGAACATGGGGCAGGGAACGTCACAGGCGTTCGAGGACGCCGCGGTGCTCGCTGGCTGCTTGGGGGCGGGACTGGGCGTAGCGGCCGCATTGCGGACCTATGAGTCTCGTCGGCGTCGGCGGGCGCGTGCCGCCTGGTCGCAGGCCCGGTTGATGGCTCATCTCGGTGGCTGGAGCAGCCCGGCGGCCTGCTGGATGCGTGAGTGGATGATGAGTGCTGCACCACAGCGCGTCCAAATTCGGCAACTGGAACGGCTGTTCACATTTCCCGGATCTGAGCTGATGGGTAGCATAGGAGCGAGGCGTCGGCGTCTCCTGTCCGGCTCGGCTGGTGTCGGGCTCGGTAGGTCGGTCAGACCTGGCAATGATGATTTCCCTGACCACCTGGGGCCAGCTTGCGACACTGACGGGCTGACATCCGGCCAGCCCCCGAGTAGATTGAAGCCATAATATGCTGTCATAGCCCAATACCACTAAGTTACGAGTGGATCTTATCCACTTGCAAGGCGCTGACCTGCGAGTTTGACAAGATCTGGGCGAACGTGCTTCGGGCTTAACTTAGCGGTATTGTGTCATAGCCTGATGTCCTCGACATGGAGGAACACAGTGGATCACCCAGAACCTGTGCAATTGTCGACCACTACCATCGAGTCGGATACGGTTCGGGTCAGTATTCGCGTGAGCCAGTCGGTCGAGGAGGCTTGGCTGGCATTGTGGGATCCAGTGCGGCTCAGCAAGTGGTTCGGTGAGCTCGACCAGCCGTGGCTGGTCGGCCGGACCGCACAAATCGGCTTCGGCGACGGAGACTTTTTCGTAGTAACCGCTATTGACATCGTCGAAGGCAAGCTTCTCGAATTTGAGTGGAGCTTTCTCGGCGTGGGCCCGGTGGAACGTATTCGTTGGATGGTCAATGCCGTTCCGACCGGCGCGGAGATCCAGGTTGCAGACCACGATCCGGACCGGACGCCGGCTGAGACCGAGCAAATGGTCGCCGGTTGGACGGACTTTTTCCAGCGACTGGCGCGGTGGCTGGCCACCGGCGAGTCCAGCCGGTACGAATGGCGCGAGGAGATCGACGGATCGGTGGGGCTGCCGGCTGGCTCTTTCGTACCGTTGGCGCCCGATGCGTTGTACCAATGGTTGCCTATCGTCGGCGATACCTCTCTACCGCACTGGTTCTCCGTTGTTGACGGCGCGGAGACCAAGCGGTTCCGGGTAGCCGACTGGAACCTACGGCCGGGCCGTGAATTGACCTTTTCGGTGGCGATACCCAATGCTAGCGACAGCACGTCGTGCATGGTGACCGTCGACCAGGTCGGTCCGGGATCGCGCCTTCGGTTCTCGCATACCGGTTGGCGCAAGCTGGGGTTGCCGGACAGCCAAAGCCTGGCATTGCGTCGCCGATTCACGGCAACCTGGACCGCCGCGCTCGCTCAGGCGCGGGAACTCGCCGCCACCGCCGCTGTACGCCACGGATAGCTATCCACCTAAGAGTAGCTGGGGGTCTCCGATGAGTGTTGAGAAGGTTTCACTGCGATCGGACGGATGCTCGACGGACCATACGGCAAATGATCGGATCGCGGCGGTGACGCGCTCGGTTCGGCGGATCCGCGAGCATATCGGGGACGCCCATTCGCTGCCTAACCTGGCGCAGTCAGCGCTGTTGAGCCCATTCCACTTCCACCGGGTTTTCCGGCAGCTTACCGGATCCACTCCCGCACGTTTCGTTGCAGCGTCGCGGATGGCCGAGGCGAAACGACTACTTGCCTACACGTCGATGAATGTCACCGATATTTGTATGGATGTCGGCTACTCCAGCCTGGGCACGTTCACTACGCAGTTTACCCGCTTGGTCGGCGTATCGCCGCGACGATTTCGCCAGCTTATCGCACTGTTCGCGGACCAGTCGTTTAATGATATTCTGGCCCAGCTCCGACCGGTCTTGCCGGAACCGACACACGTTCAGGTGACCGGCTCGGTCACCGGCGGGCCGGGCAGCAACGCGATGGCCGTCGTCGGACTATTTCAGTCCGGTATCCCGCAGGAGCGACCGATGGCGTGCGCAATTCTTTCGGTGCCGGGCGTCGCGGCTTTCGGCCACCTCATGGACGGCGACTACCATCCGCTTGCGATGAGCTGCCACCCGTCGGTAACCGTGGTCGAAGCAATGGTCCGGGAGGATCCCGACGGCTGCTTTGTCAGCGCAAGTTCCGGCCAAGTGCGGATCAGCAACGGCCGATCCGTATCCGGGACGTCTTTTTCGGCGCTGCTGCGAACTCGTCAGCCGATCGATCCACCACTCGTTCTCGCGCTACCGTTGCTGCTGGCTGCCGAGATTGTGTGCTCGTCTGGGCAGGCGTCGAGGCGGTAGGGCACCCAGGCATGGCGCCCCGCCGCTGGTCGGTTTACAAGGTTAGGCAACATATGTAGGAACTGGTCACTGCTTCGCGAGTAGGGTCCGACCAATGGACCTGTCGCTCGCCCGCGAGATGTGGACGCTGTTCGAGTCGCTGCACATGGTGACCTACTTTGCTCCCTTGGCGCGGGAGACCTTCGAGGCGGCCGGGCTGCGCGGCTTCTGGCGGGGCTACTTCGCCGGTCGCGCTGCGCCGCTCGGTGTGGTGGACGCGCCGCTGGTCACCGCGCTGTTCGGGGTCTTCGCCCCCGCCATGGTGGCCCGGGCAATCCCGGACGTCTGGACCCGGGCTACCCCGGGGGCTGCGCTGGAAGCCCGTTCGGCCGGTGCTGCGGCGGCCTTGCGGGCGGTGCTTCCGGTCGGCGGCCAAGGGGCGGCGACCGAGGCCAACGAGCTGCTAGCGGTCGCGGCAGCAGCGCTGGACTGCACTGGTCGCGGGCTGGCCGCAGCAAATGCGGCGTTGCCGGTGCCTACCGGCGCGGTCGAGCGGCTCTGGCAGTACGTCACCCTGCTGCGCGAACATCGCGGCGACGGCCACCTCGGCGCGCTGGTAGCGGCCGGCCTGGATGGCTGCGAGGCGCTGGTCTGGCGGTCCGCACTGGACATGGACCGGGCCAGCTTGCAACCCGCTCGGGGTTGGACCGATGAGCAGTGGTCGGCGGCGCAAGGACGGTTGGTCGAGCGTGGCTGGCTGGTGAGCGACGGCACCGCTACCGACACCGCCCGCCAGGCCCAGATCACCATCGAGGCCGCCACCGACCTAGCCGCCGCCCGTCCCTGGCAGGGGTTGACCGCGGCCGAGCTTGACCGGCTGCGCGGCTTGCTTCGCCCGCTGGCCCGCGCCGCTGCCACGCTGCTGCCGACCGGCAACCCGATCGGCGTACCGGTGCCAGACTGAGCCAGGGGTGGAGTCAGCCGCCCCGGCTACAGCAGGTGCAGTTTTCCGGTCACCGCGTCGATCCGGCTGTTGGACGCCGGACCAATCGCACAGCACGTGGGCGTCCCCGGCTGAACTTGGGTCCGCCCAGCGTCCTGGACGATCTCGACCGGCAGCCCAGCATCCCGGGCCGCGTCGCACACCATGCGCAGCTCGTCTTCGCTTCCGACTTTGAGAACGACCTTGGGTTGCCCCGCCTGGATCCAGGCGCTGAAGTCCGGATGGCGACCCGTACGCAGAACCGCCGAGACCGCGGCATGGGCAACCTGCGCCGCGATCTTGCCCTTAGTCATGCCAAGATCGGTTCTGACCACCAAGACGAGCTTGACCGGCACGTGGACCGACTCTAGTCCCAGCGCAGACCACCGGATCACGCTGCTGCCTGGCTCCCCGCGACAGATGCCAGCCGGCGCGGGTCGGTCAGGCGACGATCACGTAGCCAAGGTAGGGCTTGGTGGCGTTGCGGTCGGCGATGCTGAAGATGTGTACGCCATGGGTGGAGCGTTCGTAGCTACTGATAGCGGTGCCATCACCCAGGCTGATCGCGACGTGCCCGTCGGGGTTGTAGCTGTCGGCGTTCCAGAACACTAGTGCGCCAGCGGGTGGGTTGGTGTCGGTGTACTTTGCGCCGCCGTAGGTATTCCAGTACGACAGGGCGCTGGCGTTGTCCCCGGCCAGGGGCCGGATGTCAACGCCGGCGTTGCTATAGGCGTCGGCGACGAACGTCAGGCAGTAGTTGTCCCAGTTGGTTGAGCCTTGCTGTGCCTTGGCCCAAGCGATCGCGGCGTCAGTCACCGCAGAGTCTGGGGCTGCGCTCGTGGTGATCGAGTTTCTCACCGAGCTTGCCGCGGAAGCAGGGTCGGTCGAGTTCCCCAGTAGCCCGCCACTGACGGCGGCGGTGGTCAGGAGCGCTGCGCCCCAGCGGCGCTTCGTGTGCTTGATGTCCATGACGGTTCCTTTCCGTGTCGTGCCGCGCGTGCTGCGCGGGTGCCACACGGTCGAGATGCTCGCTCCAACTAGCGCTCACACCGGGTCGGCGTTCGGCCTAGTCCGATCCGGTCCGGCGCTGAACGGACCGGACGCCGAACGGAACATTGGCGTGCCGTATGCCCCGCAGTGGGCGGTTCTGGCACCATGCAGATCACCGGAACTAAGGGGGCGGTGGTGGCAGACCCTACAGAACTAGGACATGCCGAACCGGGCGCTGATAACGGCTCCGTCAAGGCCAAGCAGATGTTCACCGCGCATTTGCGTGAGGTCTTGTCGGCCAGTGGCCGTACCCAGAATGCGCTTGCCAAGCGGGCCGGGTGGGGTAAGTCCACGGTTAATGAGTGGCTCACCGGCAAGCGGCTACCGGCATCCGAGCAACTGGACAGCGTTCTGGCCGCTGGTGAGGTTGGCGATGCTGACCGAGTCCAGCTACGAGCCGAGTTGGAGCAAGCTCGCGCCTACCTGCCCGCACCGCCCGACCCGGCCCTGGGCACCGGCGACTCAGCGGCGCTGGTTGCCGGGATGGTTGACCACAACCCGTGGCGTAGCTGCTCTCATTGTGCTGGCGTTAGGGGCTGGATGGGCCGCCGGGCATTTCACCAGCGGCGGGGCGGGGCCCAGCGTTCTGCCGAGGGTGACCGTCAACCCGCCCCCTGACACTCCGCTCGGCGCGGATTGTGCTCCACAACAGCATTGGCGTCACCAGTTCACGGGCAGCTTCCATGGTGAGGTGTACGCGCTGGTCATCAGCGCATACCAAGACACGGTGACAAGACTCACCCTCCGTTGGGGAGCTTGGCGGTGGTCGGCAACTGCCCTCACCCAGCCAGGGCTTATTTCATCCCGTCAGGGCGGCACCTTGCTGGAGTTCGACAGACACAGCAGCAACTCGACCACGCCGGTTCTCCTCGACGCAAGCCGTCCAGTGTGTGCTGTCTTCGGCACCGCCGCAGACGGCACCACGCTGGCCCCCTACACCGTGCTCAATACTCTTGGCTGGACTCACAACTGAGTTCAGGTCTCGCGACCGTGACAATCCGCCGGGTATCCCCGATGGACAGGCTCGAGGCGCCGCACACCGTGTCAGCCACCGCGTGGCCGGTGGCGCGTGGCCCACGGGGGCTGCCGGGGGCTGCCAAGGCGTGGCGCTCATCGGCGGTACGTTGCACGCAGCGGCAGACAACGGGGCTGGGACGTTGCGCTCATTGGTCGAATCGGTTGCGGAACCGCTCGACGTACAATCCGTCCGACCGGAGCAGCCCGAGTTCCACCGCGACCGGGAAGCTAGTGTCATCGGCATAGAGCAGGCAGCAGAAGAAGAACGTGCCCGGTGTGTTCGCGATCTCCCGCTCCAGCGCGCGGTAGCGGCGGCCCTCAGCAGACCACCCTCGGTTCAGGTCCCGGTCCTGTGGGAAAATGTTCGGCCCGAAGGTGCCGCCGGCGGTATGCGGCACCATGTGGCCTTTATCCAGTGGTGTGGTCGCCCGGCCCTGCGGTGCGGGGTAGCCCCGCTGGTAGGCGGTGTCCCGGCGGTGGGGGCGCGAGTCGGGAAAGCCCCACGCGGCAATGGTCCGATCCTCCTGCTTCGCATTGACCTCACTGGCCAGATCAAACAGAAACCTGGCCCCGCCGGAGTCGAACTCCTGCAAGGAGCACTGCGGGATCTCAGCCCAGTACGCCTCGCACCATACCTGTAGGAGGCACCGGCTCAGCTCGGCGGGCGCCATCCGGCTGTCAGCCGGCAGGCCAGCTAACACCGAGCTGTAGTCGACGTCGGGTACCAGGGGCATGGGATCAATTATTGACCTTGTCGGTGATCCTCACGGGGATTACCCCGCGTAGCACCGTTCCTATGGCGCATCCTGGCTTGGGTGCAACGGTCGGGGCGGTACGATCCGGGCTGAGCAGGGAGCGCTGCCAGTGCGCACAATGAGGAGTACCTCGATCCCGAGTTCTCTGCCGCCCGCGAGCGGTGGCGTTCGATTGGGGCTCGTACGCCGGTCCCAAGGGGCCGGCAGGTCCCCTTCGCGCCGGTCGAGACGCTGCTGTGCGTAGCCGCGAGTCTGCTCGTCAACCATCGGCACTACGGTGGCTCGACCAGCCACCGGGCCGAAGAGCCCGTCCCGATGCTCGCGCGGTTGTTCCGCCGGCCAAACAGCAGTGTCCTAGCGAAGATGGCAAACCTCGACGGCAGCCGGCGCAACGGGGCCAAACATGAGATCGAGGTCGCGGCCCGGCTCCTCGGAACCCGGAGCATCTTGCCCGTGTCTACCCAGCTCGTCCTGGCAGCCGCCCGTGAGGTTGGCATCAGTCCAGACGACTTGCCTGACTTTCTGCACTTGGAGCAGGGCAGCGCCGAGTTGCTGCTACTTGGACAGGAAGAATTGGAGCGGGCGGACATCGAGGCAGCCGTTCAGCGTGACTCCGCCACCTGGCTCGAAAAACGGTCTGACCTTGAGGGGCAGATGACGGAGCGGCTCCTGGTCGCTGCGGCCCGGGTGGAGCAACACCGGTTCGCCAGCGAAGTCTTACGCACCCACGAGTACTGCTGCGTGTTCTGTGGTCTGGCTATCACGCAGGCCGGTGCGCGGGCATCCCGGACGCTCGTCGCCAGCCACATCAAACCTTGGCGTGATAGTGCGCCCGCCGAACGGCTTGACGTCCTGAACGGGCTAACCGCCTGCCCCACCTATGACGTCGCGTTCGACACCGGCCTGCTCACTGTTAACGGCGGCCTGCGAATCCACGTCACCGCTGAGCTTGCGGCTACTGCCAGGACCGATCCGGCGACGAGGGCTGCTTCGGCCAGTCGCTGCTGGCCGACCGCCTTCTCCTGCCAACGGCAGCACCGTCGCCCCGAGCCAGATACCTGGCCTGGCATCAAGAGCACGTTTTACCAGCGCGGTCCCTGAGCTGACCGTACGACCGGTGGCTGGCTCCACTGGTCGTCACCTCGGCGCAAGTGGGGGCCAGCCGGTCAGTCGATGGTGGCTGTCGAACTTGACTAGGCGTCGTTCAGCTTCGTCACCGCGACGGTCGGATCGAAGTCGGCGTCGTTGCCCTGCGCGAACGCCTGGTTGACCGCCCTGGCCGCGACGAGCAGGGTACCGTACCCGGCCTGCTGCGTCGCTATCTCAACACCTACGACGACTCATACGACGTGCTGGCCGAGGTCGGCGGCCGGGTATGGCTCCGGGGCGCGGCACCCACGGCTGGGTACGGTTCTGCCTGCGGGCGTACCACTTGCAGGCCCAGCTTGTGCAGCGCCAGTTCGATGAGTACGCGAGCCTGTGGGTAGCCTTGGAAGAGTTCGCCACCCGGCGCGGCCTACCTGAGCGTACGTTGGCCGCGCTGTTCACCGCTGCTCGCGGCGCCCGGGTCCGTCGCGTCACCTACCAGCACGACGCCGGCCTCACCGAAAGGCCGGTCCGTCCGCGACCTCCGCCTGCTCGCCCAGCACGACCTGATCCGCCCACACGGCGAAACCGATGCCTGCCACTATCCACCTAACCACCCTGAGCCGCCAGGTAACCACCGACCTCCCGCCGAGCCGCGAGCCGTACCCCAAGGAACCCTGACGACGAGGCGAGGACGCTCACGAGCTGGTTGCGGAGCCGGTCATAACTCGGCGGAGGGCTGGAGCACCTTGTTCATCGGGCCGATCGGTACGTCCGGCGTCAGACCAGCACCCAGACACACAAAGCCGGCCGCTACTACCATTGCCGCCGTACCGTCGTCCTTTGCGGCCAGTTGGGCCCGCGCCAGCGCAACCGCGGGCGGATCACCCGTGGCGAGTAACCGGTGAAAGGCGGTCATCAGCGGTGCGGTCTCAGCATCCAGGATAGGCAGCACCGAGGCCACGAGCTGGGCGGCGCCTAATGCCAGGAAAGTCGCGGTCAGTCCGAGCAGCTCATCACCGGCGCGTACCACTGGCCGGCCGGTGTCGCAGGCGGCCAGTACGACGGTGTGCGGCGCTCGACGCAGCCGCTCCAGGTCGTAGACCATCAGCGGGCCGTCGGCCAGCAGCAGCGAGCAGAACAGCGGGTTGTCCGCGCGTACCTGCCCGTGCGCGGCGAGGTGAGCCAGCCGAGCGCCGTCGAGGGCGGCGGTCACCGCATCGGCAGTCGCCTCCGAGCCGACCAGGGCGGTCGTACCGTAGATCGCGGCGACCGCTGCCGCCTCCTCGTCCGCGCACTGCAGGCCGGGGCCGGCAGCGACGGTAATCCGACCGGCCGGGACCGGCCGGAGGGCGGCGGTATGCCACAGCGATGCCGAGGGCGAGACGGTGACCGGCCGGCCCGAGCAGGAGGGCAACAGCGCCCAGGGCAGGCGCTGCAGGGGGCCGGTCGGCACCACGATGAGTGGCCGGTCACCGATCCAGTGAAGCGGGCGCAGCAGTAGCGTGTCCAGCCGCTCGGCCGCATCTGCCAGCAGCGCGTACGCGCCAATCCTGCTGGCCTCGTCATTCTCGTGGTGGATCAGCCGAGGCACGGCGAACTCGATCCGGTCGAGCAGGTCGTCCGCCTGTGACACCGGTCCGAGTTGGTGCAGCCGTGGCTGGCCGTCGATGACGCTGATGGCGTGCAGCATGCCGTCGAGCTGGACGAACTCCAGCAGCGCGGCGTCGCGCATCTGGGTGGCCAGGTTGCTCAGCCGGACCGGTGCGGCAGCGGGTGGGTGCAACCCGCCGTTGCCGTGCCGCCAGTCGTCGTCGCGGATCTTCCGCTCTAGCCCCACCTGGCGTTGGACCAGCCCGGCAACGCTGCGGTCGGCACTGCGCCGCTCCTCGATCTCAGTGACCGTGGCGCGCAGCTCGGCGAGGGCCCGGGCCAGTACGGGGTCATCGGGCGGCCGTACCGGCGGCCACAGCAGGTGGCTGGCCCGACCGAGTTCGGCGTACTGGAACACCTGCTCGGGCCGGTCGGCTTCCAGGGCGATCCGCAGCCCCAACTCGGTGAGCTCGGTACGGTGCCCAGCCACGTGCGCGCGCAGGTCGGTGGCTCCCAGCACGGCGTGGTGCCGGTCGAGGACGCGCAGCCCGGCCTGAATGGCGCTGGTCGCACCGCGCGAGTTGCCGGCGCTGCACCGCAGCAGCGCCTCGGCGTACCAGCCGCGCGCCCGCAAGATTGCCGGACCACCCCACCGGCGGGCCCGGCTGGCCTGCTCCAGGTACGCCTGCCCCTCCGTGCGGCGACCGCGCCGGAGCAGCAGCTTGGCTGCCAGCAGCCGCCCTTCCAGGGCTGCGGCCGGCCAGCCGGCGGCAGCCACCGTCGCGACGACATCCTCCACCCGCCGCACGCTCACCCGGCACCGCTGCTCATCGGCACACTGCGTCTGCAGTACGGCAAGCCGAGCGAGTGCGGCCCATTCCTGCCGCTGGTGCCGGCAGAACTCGCGGACGGCCCGCTGGGCGTGGTGCAGGGCGCTGGCCGCGTCGCCGTCGAGGAACGCCGCCTGCGCGAGCAGCAGGCGTACCTCCGGAAGCTTGATTCCGCGCCGCTCCCGCTGGTACTCCTCGATCGCCTGCTCGGCGGTCTCCCGGGCCTCCGCGACCAGCCGGACCGACAGCAGCAGCTCGCTGCGGTCTTGGAGCAGCGTGCCGACTTGGGCGCTGTGCTCCCGGATCCGATGCTCGGCCTCGTCGAAGTATTTCAACGCAGCCGGTACGTCCCCGCGGCGGGCCAGGATGAAGCCCAGGTTTGACTGCGCGAAACCGACCGACAATGACAGCTCAAGCCTGTGGGCCAACCGTTCGGCCTCGCGCAAATCCGTCTCCGCAGCGGCGAACTCGTGTCGGAAAGCGTGCGCCAAGCCGCGGTTCCACACCACCCGGTACACCCAGAGCAGGTCGCCGGCCTCGCGCAGCACCGGCAGCGCATCCCGGTAGCTCGCCAGCGCCTCGGTGACCCGGCCCAGCCCGAGCAGGATCGTCCCGCGCTGGGTACGGGCCTGGGCCGCCGGCACGCCGTCCAGCTCCCGGATGGCGGCGTCGATCTCGGACAGCGCCCGCTGCGGGCGCCCCCGCTCGGTCAGGGCGAAAGCCAGCGTGATCCGGGCCTCACCAGCCAACCGCGCCGAGCCGGCCCGGCGGCCCAACCGGACGGCCTCGCGCAAATGTGTGATGGCGCTGTCGAGGTCGCCACGATGCCGCAACGCCAGGCCCCAGGCACGCTCGGCGACCGCACCGGCCGCGCAATCCCGTACCGCTCGCCCGGCGCGGGCTGCCCGCGCCGCGGCAGCGACCGCGCGGACCGGGTCAGACTCGGCTAGCCGCAACGCTTCCCGCGCCTCGGCCACGACTGTTGCCCCCACGGGTACCAAGAGTGCCCCAAGGAGTCGTACTTCTGCCAACAAAAATGCTCCGGCCGGATCAGACTCGATCCGAGCGACACCGTTAGGGCGACGATCGGCAACGACAGCGTCAAGAAAGTGGGACAGATGGCTGAATCCATGACCGAAAAGGTTCAAGCCGGACACTATAGTCCAACCGAATTAGTTGTTGAAACACAGCATCGGCGCCTCGTGCTCGACAAGCTGCCAGCTCAAATGATCAAATCTGAGGACAGTGATGACGGCTTGGGCCTGACGCTGGTCGGGTTGACGGATGTTGCTAGTACGGCGCGCTATGTACGCCGCGAACTCGAGGAGCAAAGCGGACCCAGCAGGTCAGGGTTGTCTTCGAGCGAGCCGGCGGAGACACTAACCCTGGATGATCTCCTACGGGATCTGCGGGGAATTTTCGGCAGCCAGTACGGTCAGTGGACGCCGACAATGGGCAAGAACCGGGTCGTACACGGGGTCCAGTTGCTGCCGTACCTGAATGCTGGCGGCTTTGATGTCCCCACGGCGTTGCCGTACGGCACCTCGCTGCCGCAGTACGGGCAGCCGGACGCTGGCCGTGGCGTCCGGGTCGGGGTGTTGGACACCTGTCTGTACGAGCATGAGCTGCTGGCCGGCAGCTACCTTGCCGACAGGAGTTCGCTGCTGCGCCCTACCGGTGCCGAACGGCCCTGGTGGCAGGGGCACGCGACCTTCGTTGCGGGTTTGATCCTGCAGCGGGCCCCGGCGGCCGAGCTCATCGTCCGGTCCGTACTCGATGAGGACGGTGGCGGTGCGCCGGTCTGGGATGTCGCGCGGAAGATGGTCGGCTACGCGGCCGAGGTGGACATCCTCAACCTCTCCTTCGGTTGCTTCACCGTGGATGGCCAGCCGCCGTTGGTGCTGGAACGGGCGATCCACCAGCTTCCCCCTGACGTTGTGGTCATTGCGGCTGCGGGCAACCATGGCGAGCGCAGGCCCGGCAGCGACGAGCACCTCCTCCCGCATCCGGACACGCCGCTGTGGCCGGCGGCGTTCGATGGTGTGATTGCGGTCGGGGCCCGGTATGCCGACGGCCGGCCAGCCCCGTTCAACCCCAGGCCGCGCGGCCAGCGGGAGCCGGCTGTCGGGCTGGCCAGGATGCTGCCGTGGATTGACGTCCTCGCGCCCGGCGTCAAGGTCCCGAGCACCTACCTCGGCAACTCCGTCGGTGAGCTGATCAAGCTTCCGGTGGAACCCCATGAACAGCACCAGGCGGCGAGCGAGCGTTTTTGCGGCGTGGCAGAGTGGACAGGGACGTCCTTTGCCGCCGCCGCAGTCAGCGGTGCGGTCGCGGCCTGCGGTACGCCCAGGCAGGGGCAGATGCACCAGTTCCTGGATCGGCTGTCCAATGGGACTGGCAGCAGCAGCGGCATCACCGTGGTTCCTCGGCCTTGAGCGGGCACTCGACAGCGACTAAGCGAGACAGCAAACGACGAAAAGGGGGCCTATGCGTGACGATCCAACCGTCGTCGCCCTCGTGGTGCGGGCCAGAAGCGGAGACAAGTCAGCCTGGGATGAGCTGGTCGAGCGGTACGCGCCATTGGTGTGGTCGATCATCCGTCGGTACCGTCTTACCGGACCCGATGGCGATGACGTCGGGCAGAACGTCTGGCTGCTGCTGGTAGAGCAGCTTGAGTCGATACGCGAACCAGCGGCGCTGCCGGGATGGCTGCGGACGACCACCCAGCGTGAGTGTCTGCGGGTGTTGCGGATCAACCAGGAGCGGCTCCGGGTCGATGCGGCGGAAGACGCGGACACCATCACTGACTTGTCGCCGTCCGCGGAGGAGTCACTGCTGGTCGCTGAACGGAATGCTGCGCTTCGGGCCGCGTTTGCCCAGCTTCCGCCTGACTGCCAGCAATTGCTGTCGCTGCTTGCTCAAGATCCGCCGTTGTCCTATGCGGAGATCAGCCGGCGGGTGGGTAGAAGGATTGGTGGACTCGGACCACGGCGCGGGCGTTGCTTGGACAAGCTTCGGCGTTGCCCACCACTGGCCGCGTTGATCGAGTCCATGTCGGAAGGCCACGGGTCGAACGGCCCGGGGTCAGACGGCTCCGAGTCGGGCGGCCCTGAGCCAGACAGCCTGGGGTCGGAACCTGAAGAAAGGGGTGAGGAGCATGACCAGCCGATGGTGGAGCGATGACGATCAGCTTCTCGCCGCGCTCAGCGACGCCTTCCGTGAATCTCACGACGTACCGCCCGGCTTCGTGGCGGCGGGCAAGGCCGCGTACGCGTGGCACAATATCGACGCCGAGCTCGCCGCCCTTACCTATGACTCGGCCACCGATGGTGCTGGTCAGCGGTCGACCGCCACTACTCGGACCCGGGTAGAACCTGCTCCGTTGCGTGCCCTGACCTACGCCTCAAGGGGGCTGCGAATTCACCTGGAGGTCGGCAGGAACGTCCTTCAGGGGCAGGTCATCCCCGCGCAGCCGGGAGAGATCGAGCTGCGTTCGGCGAACGGTCCGGCCACCACCGTTACCGTCGACAAGGTCGGCTGGTTCACCATCAAACCCACTCCAACCGGCCCATTCCGGCTGTACTGCCGGGTTGCCGGCGGTGGCAGCGTCATCACTGACTGGATCACCCTCTAACTGGGGGATCCCCTTCTGCTGACGGCGGCGGGTGGCTCGCTACTGCTGGCCGGGCACCACTGGCCCGCGCCGACCTGTCGGGGAAGCTCGCCAGCCTCCATGGATGGCGAGCTTCCTCCGACAGGTGGTCCAGAGCGCGGGTCAGGACGGGGAACGCTAGCTGAGCATGGGTGTTACTTGCCAGCCCGGATGGTGAGCCGGAGCATGATCAATCCGTACAGGATCACGAGAATCCCGACGATCAACAGCAGCGGCGCGAACACGGTCAGCGGCGGCCAGGTCTTGTCCACCTTCTGGAAGTCTGCTTGCTGATGTTCCAGGACCGGGATCACATCGGAGCTGAAGTAGTCCCTGATCTGCGGGACAGTGGTGACCGGTGAGCCATCAAACCGGGTGAGTTTCTCGGTCCCCGGCACCTTGTCCCAGTCGTTGGTCACCGTGGGCAGGTTCTGGATGGCCTGGTTGATGTGCGGGTAGGCGGACTTGATCGCCGAGGTCACCACGTCTGGACCGACCTTCAACGTGGTAGCCAGGAACGACACCAGCTTGGGTAGCTCGGCGGTGACCGACGACAGCGGTATCGCGGTCAGCAGTCCGGTGGTGTGCGGGAAGTTCTTCTGCAGCGCCGCCAGCACGTCCGCCTGGGACAGGCCGGTCTGCTTGGCGACGAAGGCCACCAGCTTGGGCACCTCGCTGCTGGCACCACCCTGGTCGTTGACCACTGGGTCAACGACGTTGACCGCCGTCGAGACCATGTTGATAGCGGCCCGGGAACCGTCCACCCGGTCCGCGGTGAACGCTGGTCGGAGGCCGTCGAGCAGGTTCTGCCCGCCGCTCAGCCGGGGGAACAGGTTCAGCGCGAAGACCAGCACGACCACGATGATGCCGACAACCGTGACCACGATCCAGCCGACCGCGGCCAGGTCACCGAGGATGCCGGTGACTGACCCGAACGCCATCAGCAGGCCGAAGGCGACCACCACGATGCCGACCCCGAGCAGCAATGGAGCCAGGAAGCCGACCCCGCCCCTGCTGTCCAGTGCCCGGAAGTGCACTTGCTGTTGGTCCACTGCCGGGATCACGTCGGAGCCGAAGTAGGCCTGGATCTGCTCCATGGTATTGACCGGTGAACCGTCGAACCGGGTGAGCTTCTCCGTCCCCGGCACCGAGTTCCAGCCGCTGGTCAGGGCGGGCAGGTTATCGATCGCCTGGTAGAGGTGCGGGAAGTTGGCCTTGATCGCCGCTTCCACCTGGGCCGGGGTGATCTTCAGCGTGGTGGCCAGGAACGACACCAGCTTGGGTATTTCGGTGCTGACTGCGGACAGTGGTAGCGCATTGAGCAACCCGGCAATGTGCGGGACGTTCTGCTGTAGCGCTGCCACCACGGCCGCTGGGGACAGGCCGGTCTGCTGGGCGACGAAAGCCACCACTTTGGGCACCTCGGCGCTCGCACCGCCCTCCGGAGTGACCACCGGGTCGAAGGTGGCGACCGTGGTCGAGACCATCTTGACGGCGGCCTGGTCACCCGCCACTCGGTCCGCGGTGAACACCGGCCGGGCCTCATTGATGAGGCTTTGCGCGTCGTTTAGTCGGGGAAACAACTGCAAGGCAAGCACGATGACTACTACGATGACCCCCACCAGCGACACCGCTAGCCATGCGAGTACAGCAACTTTGCGTCCCACGTCAACCCTCCTGGAGCCGCGCTCATACCGTTGGGGTCTGGCAAATTCACATTTCCCCGTTAACCCTGCCCTAAAAGGACATTCGGGTCGCATAGGTACCAGAAGTATTATTCGAGCACGGGATCGCCGCAGATTGGGCATGTTATCGCATGGTGTAGCGCGAGCGCCATCATCGCGTAATCGGTTGGTTACCATGGTCCGGGATGGAGTTGTATGGGCGGCACCGGCTGCCCCAGGTCCGGTCGTGATCAACCAGAACTGCAGCGCTGACCTGCGGTTTTGAGCAGTACGGGGTGCGGTCAACCGTAGGAGTGCTGTGTTGGCTGCGCTTCGTTACCAGGCCAGTCGGGACCTCTCGCATGATCTAAACCCGACTTGGGGGCCGCGGCGATGACCCGTCCGGCGTCATCGGGCTAGGCGGGCTGGCCGTACTTGGATGAGCCCGGCGGGGTAGCCGCCGGGGCCTGCTGGCGCCTAGCGGGGCCGCTCGCACCATCACTTCGCACGGCAGCGGGCGTTCGTCAAGGCCGGTCGGCGGGGGTACGGAGTGTACGGAGTAGCCGTAGTGTGCAACCGCCTTCTATCGTCGCTGGTCACAGCTCGTCCAACGGGGTTGGGTACGAAAACCAGGTCACGTCAAAGGGCGTACGGACAAGCGTACACAGAATGCGGACAAAGAATAGTTCAGAGCCCAATTGGGCGTTTCTGCGGAATGGTCAGGTGTTAGCGACATCGCTGGAGTGCTGGCTTGCCTCGGCGCCGGCGGGCTCCCGCTCGAAGGCGAGGGAAGCGGCCATCGCGGCGAATACCGGGTCGAAGGACTCGGCGAGTTCGACGTTCGGGGTAACAAACGACAGCACCGCAAGCCGGTGCGCGGCCGGGATCGGAATGAAGTACCGGCGTAGCAACCCGGGCACCGATATCTCCGCGGTCTCGTCGCTGATCTCGGTCAGACCGCAGACCAAGACACTGCGGCCGGTAGGCAGGTCGGTTGTCCGGATCTCCGGTTCGCCGTTGATCCCGGAGCCGCCCTTCCCGACCAGGTCCCGGAGGCTCGCTGGATCGGTCAGGTCTGGGGGGAGCGGCGTGACCGCCAGTGTCGCGTTCGCGCTGACCACCAGCGGCAGCTCGTCCGGACCGGCCGGGAACACCTGGGTATACAGCGCCACCAGGACTATCTCGGCGATCCCGGCCACTTTGTGCAGGTCAAGGGTCAGCGGTGCGAGAAGACCGAGCAGTTCCTCGGCGTCGATCGGTGCCTCCCGCTGTTGGTCGGCCCAGTAGGTGATGATCGCTTGCTGCAGCTCGGTCAGCAGGTCGGGTTGTCGCGGGTCGAGTGCGATCCAGCCACGCGGCAGCCTCAGCGAGACGGAGTTCGGGACCATCAGTTCCCTTCGACCAGCGTGGTGACGAACTTCTCCGCTATCGCTCCGGTGACTTCCGCGACGATCGGCTGCTGGTAGCGGAGTCCAGAAGGCGCGGAGTCTCTTCCTCCTCTTGAGTGCATGGGTCGGTCGTGTCCGGCCCGGCTTCGGTCAACCCCCTGCTTGGAGCATAGGTCATGCCTTTCGGTGTGCGGAGTCCCCGAACGTTGTTGGGTTCGACGACGTACGCCCGTTCCGCTACGGCAACCTGTGCTTCGACCCTCCACCCCGCCGATCTTGACGAAGTTGTCGCTATCCGGGCCTGAATTCCAGCATCTTCGTCAAGATCGGCGGACTATTGGCGGACTATCAGCGTCCCGTGCATCCGGACGTGCACCGAGCAAGTGAAGTCGTACGTCCGGGCTGGCTTGGCGCCGTGAACGTCGCGGTCTGGCCCTGACCGAGCAGGTTGGTACGGAACTCGGGGCCGGACACGTTGTGCTGGCCGCTGTCCTCGTTCTCGACCCGTACCGTAGCGCCCGGGGCGACGGCCAGCGGGCTGCCGTACCCGAAGTCCTTGATCGTGATCAGCGGTGCGCTGGCGGTGCTGCTCGCGCCACCACCCGTGGTTGCGCTCGGCGATACCGAGGGTGCGGAGGATGATCCGCATCCGGTCAATAGCGCTCCGACACATAAACACACCGGCGGCAAGCACGGCCGCCGGGACTGCTGTCGGTCCGCGTCGAAGTAGCCTCATAACCACAAGCACGGGGGCCGGGTTCACCATCCGGGGCAAGCGATCCTGAACCGTCCGTCCGGCCGGGCCGTGTGTGCGGGTGGGAGGGGGGCGCACTGGCGCAGCGGGGGATCAGCGTCGGGGACGAGATGATGCGCGTGCTGCACGCTGAGCATGCGACCGCGCTGTGGCGGTACGCGCTACGGTTGACCGGAGGCGATGCCGGTCGGGCCCAGGACGCGGTGCAGGAAAGCGCTGCTGCGGGCCTGGCGCCACCCGGAAGTGCTCGATCCGACCCGGGGCTCCACCCGTGGCTGGTTACTGCGAACCGTACGCAATGTGTTGATCGACGAGTGGCGGGCGCGGCAGGTCCGACGGGAGGTGCTGACCGAGGAGTTGCCGGAGGTGGTCTTCGGCGACCTGGCTGACCTGCGGTCCAATCCTGGCTGGTCGCCGAAGCGTTGCACCGAATTATCCGGGCCGCACCGGGAGGGCGTGGTGGAGCGCTTCTACCGGGGCACGTTGGTGGCCAGGCGCCTGACCGGCTGGACGCGTACCCGCCGGCACGATGAAGTCGCGCACCCATTATGCGCTGCAGGCGTTGCGGCTGTACTGGAGGAGATGGGAGTGACCGGGTGAGCTGCCCACTGGTGTTCAACGATAGGGCGTACGTGCTTGGCGCCCTGACCCCGGAGGACCGGCTGCAGTATGAGCAGCACCTGCAGACCTGCCCGGTCTGCGCGGTCGCTGTCGGCGAGCTGGCCGGCCTTCCGGGGCTGCTCACCCGACTGCCCGCCAACCAGGGGGCCACCCTGGTGGGCGACAACCTGGCAGACGCCTCCGTAGCTCATGCCGCTCTAGATAATGCCATCCTGGATTATTCGGAGCCCGGTCCAGGGACGAGGGGCCAGGACGACCCGCCGGTGCCGCAGACGCTGCTGCTGCCGCAGGTCCGCCGGGAGCGTCGCCGTTCGCTGCGGCGGTGGGCGCTGGCGGTCGGCGCGGCGGCGGCGCTGGCGGTGGTTGGCACGGTGGCGGTGGAACACCTCACCAGCCGCGGGGCTCCGGCCACGGTCGCTACCCGTACGGTGGTGTTGGAGCCGGTTGGTACCTCCAGCCCGCACGGTACGGCGGTGCTGGCCGCTCGGGCCTGGGGCTCAGCGATCCAGGTCAGTTGTCCGGCCGACCACGACTACGGTGCCGGGCAGTCGTACACGCTGTACCTCATTGACCGGGCCGGACGCCGAACCGCGTCCGCGTCCTGGCGTGCGCTGCCCGACCGGGATGTCACGGTTGTGGGCGCGACCGGCTTGTCGCCCCAAGAGATCGTCCGGCTGGAGGTCAGCGACCAGAACGGCACGGTCGTGATGCGGGGGCTCGGGTGAGCCGCCGAGCTGGGATCTACAAGCGGGGCAGCGCAGCAGTCGCCGGACCGCCGTGCCACGAGCCGTGGCCGTCCGTACCGCCGCCGGAGCCACTCTCCGTGCGGTGGTAGTAGTGCGTGCGTTCCTGGTCGGTCCATGACTCCGGGGCCGGCGAATGGGGGGCCGGTGAATGGGGGGCCCATGAGTCGGGCACCGGAGAGTCTCCGGCGGCCGCCTTGGAGGTGGCGGATCCGGTCGAGGGCTGCTGGTCCCATCGGGTGCCCGGCTCGAGCCAAGCCTTGGCCTGGGTGTAACCGGCCTGTGCGGCCGCCCGGATCCAGCCCTCGCCGTCGGCCTCGTACCCGGCCCGTACCAGTAGGTCGCCGAGGTTGAACATGCCTTGCGGGTTGCCGGCCTGCGCCGAGCGGCCCCACCACTGCACGGCTCCAGACAGGTCCCCGCGGTCGTCATGCAGCGCGCCGAGAAAGTTCATCGCGCTCTCGTCCCCAGTCTCGGCCGCCGCTGTCAGCCAATGGACCGCAACAGCCTGCTGGCCGGACTCGGCGTGGTACAGCCCGAGCATGACCATCGCTCGGACGTGGCCGTTGTTCGCGGCGATCTCCAGCCACTGGCAGGCGCTGGTCGTGTCGCCGGTGCGAAGGAACAAAAGAGCGTGCTGAAAAGCTTGAGAATCGGCAGCCAATGCCGTCTCCCTCGAGGGGCGAAGGGGGAACATGAGGGGGGTTTGCGGAAGGACGCCTGAATGGTGCCACGGATGCCACCGAGGGTAGTAGTCCGTGCCCCGAAGAGGTGAACCGCTGTCACGTAGCGGGACCACAGACCACTCGTACGCCCATCTGTCGCTGTTGAACTAGGCCGCTTACCGTAACGCTGGCATGGCCAAGCAGCCTAGCGTCTGGCTGGGATAAAGCATGGTGACCTTCGTCTCGTGTCCGCCTGGGGGCACGAGACGACTCGCGCCGCGTACTCTCTTGCCGGTCGGGCGGACTCAGCTAACTACCAACGAGTAGCCCGCGGGCAGGCGGACTGAGAACCGTGCGGCACTCCGTCCCAGGCCGGACAATTCGGTTCTAGACTGCCTCCCAACCGGGGACCGTGGAGCTGGGAGAACCATGACTGCGACGCCGCCGCACCGGGCGGGGATGGAAGGCGTCCCGCTCACCCCACTCGGGCCTGCGGTCGCGCCACCCGCTGGACCAACTCCCACCGGACCGCCGGCCGTCCAGCCCGAGCCTTGGCGGGCCGCCCCGGGCGGCCCCCACCGGCAGCGGGTCACGCAGCGGCCTACCCAGCAACAGTGGTTGGCCCAGCAGCAGTGGTTGGCGCAGTACGCGGCGCTCGGTTGGCGACCGGCCGGGCCGGCGCCGCGGCGGGGTCGGGTGGGGCTGCTCGGTCTCGTCCTCGCGCTGCTCGCCTTGGTCGTGATGGTCCCGGTTGCCGCCCGCAGCAACCCCACCAGCGTCGCCGGCGGCCCGGACCGGTTGCCTGCGGGGGCGGCCAGCGGCGGCTCGTCGAGGGAGTTCACCGCTGCCGACCTCACCGACCTACTCAACCGGTACGCCGCCGGCCTGCGCAGCCGGAACCTGCCGGCCGTCCTCGCCGAGCTGGACCGGCGGAACGCGACGCTGGTCGCCGGGCAGCGTCGGCTGTTTGCCAACCTCGGTCAGCTCACCCTCGCCACGTTCAGCTTCATCCCGATGGACAGCACGCTGCCATCCGCGGATCCGACCCAACCCGGCTCGTACACCAAAGGCTGGGCTCAGGTCTGGCGGCTGATTCAAATCAGCGGTATCGACCCGGAGCCGGGTGCGCAACCGTTCCAGATCCAGTTGGCGGTCATCGGTGGCAAGCTGGTGATCTCCGGCATCGTCCCGTCGGCGGGTCCCGGCGTGACCCGGCAGCCGATGCCATGGGATGTCTCCGCGCTGCGGGTGGTCCGGGGCCGCAACGTGCTGGTCGCCGGCACCCCGGAGGTGGCCGACAAGCTGCCCAGCGTGCTCCGCGATGCGGAGGCGGCGATCGCGGACGCCGGACCGTGCTGGCCGGCGGACTGGCAGCACACCTTCACAATCTTTGCGACGGGTGACCGCAGGGCGTTTGACACCTGGTTTCGCAGCCGGTTCACCTCCACCGACTTCATTGGCTTCGAGGTCGGCCTGCCGGTGGTCGGGCCGACCGGGTCGGTGCTGCCCGGTGAGCAGGACGGTATCCCGCAGGTGGTCGTTGACGTGCCGAGTGCGCAGCATGCCCCGCTGGGGTTCCGGCAGCTTCTGGAGCATGAACTCACCCATGCCGCCTCGGGTGCCCAGCGCAACCCGAACACCGAGACCTGGGCGATCGAGGGGTACGCGGACTTCGTGGCGTTCCACAGCGGTACGTTTCGGCAGGCCAACCGTGGGGGGACGGCCTACCGGTACTACCACCAGCCGGGCGGGCTCACTGTGAAACTGCCGCTCGACGCCGAGTTTTACGGCACCCAGGCGGCACTTAACTACGACTTGTCGTTCCTGGCGCTGTGGTACCTCAGCCAGCGGTACGGGCTGGCCGCGGTGATCGACTGGTTCCACGCGGCCAATGTGGACGGGCACGCGTTGGCCTTACTGGAGTCGCGGTTCCACCTCACCCCGCAGCAGTTCATCCGCGACTGGGCGAAGTGGACGTTCGCCCAACTCACCTAGCCCTTCCCCCTTCTCCCCGGATCTTGTTCCCCGCCGATCTTGACGAAAACGTCGCTATAACGGCCCGGATAGCGACGTTTCGTCAAGATCGGCGGGAGGGGGCAGGATCGGAAGGGGGAGCGGGGATAGGATCAGGGGATGCACGGATGGGTGACGGTCGGTGTCCTGCTGGTGGTTGGCGTTGGGTTTGTGATGGTTGCGCTGTTGGCCAACCGGCTGCTTGGCCCGGACACCGCCCGGGGGGCGGCGCTGACCAGCTACGAGTGCGGCGTTGACCCGGTGGGCGAGAACTGGGCGCAGTTTCATATCCGGTACTACGTGTATGCCTTCATCTACCTGATCTTCGCGGTGGAGGCGGTCTTCCTGTTTCCCTGGGCGACGATCTTCGCCCGGCCCGAGTTCGGCGTCGGCGCGCTGACCGAGATGGGCGTGTTCGTAGCACTGCTCGCCCTCGGCCTGCTCTACGCGTGGCGCAAGCGGGTACTTACCTGGGTCTAAGCGCCGGCTTTGTCGGTGCGAGCCGGGCGGCCAGGAAGGTCACGGTGTCGCCAACCACCAGCGGTACCTCACCGTCGTCGCTGGCCGGGCCACCGTTCAGGGTGGCAACCACCTGCCGGCCTACGCTCAGCCCGACCGCCTTCGCGGCCTCGGCCACGGTCGCGGCCAGCACGGTACGCGACCCGTGCTGCCCACCGGGGCACCGTACCGTCACCGCCGGCGCCGGCCGGGCCAACGCGGCCCGGTACTCCGCCGGGGAGTTGACGTTACGGACCGAGTCCAGCCCGGGATCGACGGCGGCCAGCACCGGATCGGCCAGCAACGCCTCCGCCGGCAGCCGAGCCACCGCACACGCCTCGAACAGCCCGGTCAACCGCAGCCGGCCGGCCACCACCAAGTCAGCGACCAGCGGCGCCAGCCCGGTGCGGTACGCCGCGGCCAGCGGCTGCTGGTACCCGTGCGCCACCGGCAGTACGACATCCACCCGGTCAGCGTCCACGTCAGCGGCTGCCTGGTCGGTGAGTTCGGCCAGCACCCGGCGGGCAAAGGCAGGGTGCAGGAGCGGCAGGTCGGTGGCGCAGACGAAGGCCGCTTCGGCCCGACCGGCCAGCCGCCCCAGCCCGACCGCCAGGCCCTGCAGCGGACCGCGACCGGGCACCGGATCCTCGGCCACCTCAACCCAGCCGGCCAAGGCGGGCAGGTCCTGCTCGGGCGCCCGTACCACCACGACCGGTCCGGCCACCACTCGGCCGATCAGCTCGGTGATCCGGCGCAGCAGGGTCGAGCCATGCCAGCTCAGCGCCGCCTTGGCCGAGCCCATCCGGGTAGAGCCACCGCCGGCCAGTACGATCCCCGCGGTGGTCACCATCCCTCCAGGGTAGGCGAGCGTCCGGCCCGATCGGCCCGCCGGTCCCGGCCGGTTACCCTCATGGCCGTGGGCGCACTCGACTCCCCGCTACCCGACCCGATCAAGTTCGTGCTGAACTGGGGCCGGCGCTACAGCCTGTGGGTGTTCAACTTCGGGCTGGCCTGCTGTGCGATCGAGTTCATCGCCACCTCGATGAGCCGGCACGATTTCATCCGGCTGGGCGTGATCCCGTTCGCGCACGGGCCACGGCAGGCCGACCTGATGGTGGTTTCCGGCACCGTGACCGACAAGATGGCTCCCGCGGTCAAGCGGCTGTACGACCAGATGCCGGAGCCGAAGTACGTGATCAGCTTCGGCGCCTGCTCCAACTGCGGCGGCCCGTACTGGGACTCCTACTGCGTCACCAAGGGGGTGGACCAGATCATCCCGGTCGATGTGTACGTCCCCGGCTGCCCGCCGCGCCCAGAGGCGCTGCTCCAGGGCATCCTGCGGCTGCAGGACAAGATCGCCGGTGAGCAGGTCGCGCTGCGTGGCGGTGCCCGGGCACCAGCGGTGGCCTACACCGCTCCGCTGGTTCCCGCACCCAATATTCCTGCTCGCAGCGTTTCAGCCGCTAGCGTCGCCGTCCCGGAGCCGGGAACGTGAGCCCCGAAGAGGTTGGGGCGCGGTTGGTGGCGGTGGTGGGCGAGCCGGCCACGGCCACCGTTGGGTTCGGTCAAGTGCACGTCGACGTACCCGCCGAGCAGTGGCTGGCCGCAGCCGTCGCCGCGCGCGACGACCCGGCCTTGGAGCTGGCGTACTTTGACTGGCTGACCGGGGTGGACGAGCTGGCCGACGGGTTCAGCGTGGTGACTCACCTGTACTCGATCCGGCACCGGCAGCACGTACTGCTGCGTACCCGGCTACCCCGCGAGCAGCCCCGGCTGTCCTCACTGGCCGGCCTGTTCGCCGGCGCGGCCTGGCACGAGCGGGAGACGTACGAGATGTACGGCATCATCTTCGACGGACACCCCGACCTCAAGCCGCTGCTGCTGCCGGACGGTTTCGAGGGGCACCCGCTGCGCAAGGACTTCGTGCTGGCCGCCCGGGTGGCCAAAGCCTGGCCGGGGGCGAAGGACCCCGGCGAGTCCAGCACCGGCGCGCCGAGCCGGCGTCGGATCCGGCCGCCCGGCGTCCCCGACCCGACCGAGTGGGGGCCGCAGGCCGCTGGCGGAGGCGGGCCGACCGATGGCTGAGTGGGTCACCCTGGCGATCAAGGTCGTGGGCGTGCTGGTGGCCTTCCTGGTGCTGCCGTTGATCGTCGGGCAGACCGAGCACAAGGTGATGGCGCACATGCAGGGCCGGCTCGGCCCGATGTACGCCGGTGGCTTCCACGGCTGGGCGCAGCTCGTCGCGGACGGCGTGAAGTTCGTCCAGAAGGAGGAGATCATACCGGCTGCGGCCGACCGTACGGTGTTCCGGCTGGCGCCCGCGGTGGCACTGCTGCCGTACCTGATGGTGCTGGTGGTGGTGCCGCTCGGCCCGGGCACGGTGGCCGAGAAGCTGGACGTCGGGCTGTTCTATGCACTGGCGATCACCGGCATCGGCGTGCTCGGCATGCTGATGGGCGCGTGGGCCTCGGCGAGCAAGTACTCGCTGCTGGGCGGGCTGCGTGGCGCGGCCCAGCTTCTGGCGTACGAGCTGCCGCTGGTGCTGGCGGCCGCGTCGGTCGCGATGGCCGCCGGCACGCTGTCGCTGGTCGGCATCGTGCAGGCCTGGCAGCCGTGGTGGCTGATCTGGCAGGCGCCGGCTGTGGTGGTGTTCTTCGTGGCCGGGCTGGCCGAGATCCGGCGGCCGCCGTTTGACATGCCGATGGCCGACTCCGAGCTGGTCTTCGGTTACCTCACCGAGTACACCGGGCTGCGGTTCGCGCTGTTCCTGCTCGCCGAGTACGCAGGCATCGTGGTGGTCTGCGCGCTGACCGTGGTGCTCTTCCTCGGCGGCTGGCGCGGGCCGCTGCTGCCGGGCCCGGTGTGGACGCTGGTCAAGGTGTTCGCGCTGTCGTTCGTGGTGATCTGGCTGCGGGTCGCCTATCCCCGGCTGCGCGAGGACCAACTCCAGCGGCTGGCCTGGCTGGGCCTGGTCCCGCTCGCGCTGGCCCAGCTCGTGCTCACCGGCGTCATCCGGGTCCTGCTCGGGCCCTGACCCCGCTTTAGGTCGGCGGGTCGGCGAGCAGTGGAGCCAGGTCGATGGCTAGGTCGGTTGGCGTCCGGGGGACCATGTGTACGTCCGGCTGGCCGTCGGCGTTCTGCGCCGGCAGCAGCGCCCGCCACCCGGTGTCGTCGGCGACCCAGGTCACCTGGCCGAGCCGGGTAGCCGCGCCGCTGCAGCACCGGACCTGGATCCGCAGGATGCCACGCCGGCCAGTGCCAGCCGGCTGGTCCGGGATCATCCAGCCCAGCTCTGCGGTCAGCTCGGCGGCCGGCAGCCGGCGGAGCTCGACCTCGTCGTCTTCGGCCAGCAGGACCGAGGCGGCCTCGCCACCCCGGCGCGCAAGGCAACACAGGATGGCCCGATCGGCCAGCCGACCACGGACCTCCACCGCGACTTCCGCGCTGCCGAGCAGCCGCAAGCTGGCGGCTACCGGCTCGGTCACGGTCATCGTGCCGGTCTCGCTGCAACACACCACGCCTCGGTCGATCAGGTCCGCCAGCCAGGTCTCGGCGGTGTCCCCGTCGTACTGGCTGGCGGCATCGACCAGGGCCCGTAAGGTGGCCGGCAGCGCAACGCCGACGGCCCGGGCAACGAACTGCAGTTGGGCCAGCGACAGCCGGTGCGGATTCAGGGTGGTAGCTGGCATCATCATGGTCGGTCCCCCGGCGGCCGACCGTCCCCGCTGTACGGCATCGTGTCCCCTCTCGCCGTACTGGTGCGAAACCGTTTTACCAGAAAGGTCCGGTTTTAGGGAGTCGGTTGACCGCATTGTTAGCGGGCTACTCTCTGCGTACGTGATGGAGTACGGGCAGGCTCGTAGCGAGGAGGCGGCGTGGCTGTTCCCGGTACAGGGTTGGCGCGCGGGTTGGCCGTGGTGCTCCGGACCATGACCCGGCGGTCGGTTACCGCGCAGTACCCAGACCTCCCGCCGGCATTGCCGCCCCGGTCCCGCGGGGTGATCGCGTTGTTCGAGGAGAACTGCACGGTCTGCATGCTGTGCGCCCGGGAGTGCCCGGACTGGTGCATTTACATCGACTCGCACAAGGAGGCGGTGCAGGTGCCCGGCGCCTCCCGGCCACGCCAGCACAACGTGCTGGATCGGTTCGCGATCGACTTTGCGCTGTGCATGTACTGCGGGATCTGCATCGAGGTCTGCCCCTTTGACGCGCTGTTTTGGTCACCGGAGTTCGAGTACGCCGAGTACGACATCCGCGAGCTCACCCATGAGAGCGACCGGTTGCGGGAGTGGATGTGGACGGTCCCGCCGCCGCCCGCGCACGACCCGACCGGCGCGCCGGCCAAGGAGGTAGTCGCCGCCCGGGCCGCGGCGGAGGCCCCCAGATCGGACCAGCCAGCACCGGATGGGCCGGCGCAGCGGTGATCGCGGCACCGATCCGGCCGACCAGCGTCGCGCCGGGCTACGTGATGCCCACCGGGGCGGAGATCGTCTTCGTGCTGCTCGGGGTGGTCGCGCTGGGCGCCGCACTGCTGTGCGTCACCTCGCGCAACGTGGTCCGGGCCGCGCTGTGGCTGGTGGTCAGCTTGGGCGCGCTGGCCGGCTGCTACCTGGTGCTGACCGCCGAGTTCGTCGCGGTGGTGCAGTTGCTGATTTACGCCGGTGCGGTGGTGGTGCTGCTGCTGTTCGGGCTGATGTTTACCCGGGCTCCGATGGGTCCCGGCACCGATGTGGACACCGCCAACCGGCCGATCGCCGCGCTGGTTGCGCTGGCCACCGCCGGCCTGCTCGGGGTGCTGCTGGTGGATGCGTTCCGGCTGTCGTACGTGGACTTGTCGACGGTCCAGCCGGGTAGCGCCGAGGTGACCGGCAGCGCGCTGTTCCGGAGCTGGGTGCTGCCCTTCGAGGTGGTCTCGGTACTCTTGCTGGCCGCGCTGATCGGCGCGATCGCGCTGGCCCGGCCCGAGGTGGGGACGAGGGAGAGCCGCTGATGCACTTGCTCTACCCGCTGCTGCTGTCCGCGCTGCTGTTCGCCGCGGGAGTGTACGGCCTGCTGGCCCGCCGCAACTCGGTGCTGGTGCTGATGTCGGTGGAGCTGATGCTGAACGCGGTGAACCTGGATCTGGTCGCCTTCGACGCGTGGCTTCGAGACACCCTGCATGCCGGCCAGGTGTTCGCGCTGTTCGTGATCACCATTGCGGCTGCCGAGGTCGGCGTTGGGCTGGCGATCGTCTTGGCGGTGTTCCGCAGCCGCGGCACGGTGGCGGTGGACGAGCTGGCCGAGCTGGCCGAGCCGGACCGCCTCGCCGCCGGGCCGGCCGAGCTGGCTGCGCCGGGGCCGGACCAGGTTGTCCCAGGTGGTGTTGTCGCAGCGGGGATGGCTACGGATGGTCCCACGCAGAACCAGCCCACCCCAGGTCAGGCTGTCCCGGACGGTGCTGCCCCAGATGATGCTGACCCGGGGCGTACGGTGCCGGATCGGGTCGTCCGGTGACCCGGGAGAGCTGGCTGCTGCCGGCGGTCGTGCTGCTGGCGGCGGTACTCGCCGGCTGGCTGCCGCGCCGGGCCTCGGCCGCGGTGGCGGTGCTGGCGACCGCGGTGGCCACCGCGCTGGCCGTACCCCTGGCGATTCAGGCGGTCGGCTTGACCGCACCGGTGCAGACCGCGGTCGAGCTGGCGCCGACCGGCAGCATCGCGGTCAGCGCGGCCACCTTGATCGACCCGCTGGCCGGCGTCATCGCGTTGATGGTCTGCTGCGTGGCGCTGGCAGTACAGGTGTACTCGGTGGAGTACCTGCGGGCCGACACCCGTTACCCCACCTACGCCGCGGAAGTCGCGCTGTTCACCGCCGCGATGCTGACCGTCACGATCTCCGGCGACCTGCTCGCCCTGCTGGTCGGGTGGGAGGTAATGGGGCTGTGCTCGTACTTGCTGATCGGGCACTACCGGGACCTGCCCGAGGCGCCGCCGGCTGCGGTCAAGGCGTTCCTGGTCACCCGGGTCGGCGATGTCGGGTTCTTGCTCGGCATCCTGCTGCTCGGGCTGCACGCGCACACCTTCCGGATCGCTGGCGTGCTGGCCGCGGTGCCGAGCCTGCCGGCAGGTTCGCTGACCGTGGCCACCCTGCTGATCGTGGCGGGCGTGGTGGGCAAGTCCGCGCAGTTCCCACTGCACACCTGGCTGCCGGACGCGATGGCCGGCCCGACCCCGATCTCGGCGCTGATCCACGCCGCCACCATGGTCGCTGCCGGGGTGTATGTGGTGCTGCGGCTGCATCCGGTCTTCGTCGCCGCGCCGGCCACCCTAGCGGTGCTGGCCGTGCTGGCCGCGGTCACCATGCTGCTGGGCGGGCTGGCCGCGCTCGGCCAGGACGACATCAAGCGGGTGCTGGCCTGGTCTACGGTCAGCCAGCTCGGCTACGCGCTGGCCGCGGCGGCGGTCGGCTCGGTTGCCGCCAGCGCGTTCCATTTGCTGACCCACGCGGCATTCAAGGCGCTGCTGTTCTTGTGCGCGGGCGCGGTGCTGCATGCCGCCGGCACCGGCCTGATGAGCCGGCTGGGCGGGCTGTGGCGGCACCTGCCGGTCACCTTCGCGGCCACCTTGGTCGGCTCGGTCGCGCTGGTCGGGCTGATCCCGCTCTCCGGCGGGTTTTCCAAGGAGGCGGTGCTGGACGCGGCGTACGCGGCGGCCCGGGGCCGGGTCGCCGGCGTACCGGGCTGGACCGGCTGGGTGGTGCTGGTCGCCGCGCTGGCGACGGTGCTGCTGACCGCTGGGTACGTGACCCGGCTGCTGCTGCGGACCTTCGCCGGACCGCCCCGGGAGGTGCTGCAGCCGCACGAGCCGGGCGGGTTCATGCGCTGGCCGGTACTGGCGCTGGCGGTCGCCGCGGCCGGGCTCGGCGTTCTGATCGGCCCGTTGCCGGGCTGGCTCGGCGGCGAGCTGCATATTGGCGCCGGGCTGTCGGTGGCCTCGGTCGGGTTGGTCGGGCTGGGCTCGGTGGTGACATACGCGGTGTGGCGGCGCGACCCGGCGGCCGACCCGGTCGGTGTGCTCGGCGTGCGGGTGACCGCGGCGCTGGCCAACGGGCTGTACCTGGATCGGGTGCAGGACGCGCTGGTGGTTCGGCCGGTGCGCCGGCTGGCTCGGATCGTGTCCACAGTAGACGGTGTAGTGGTGGACGGTGCGGCGGAGGGGGTCGGCATGGGCTCACTGGGCCTCGGGCGGTGGTTGGCCCGGCGGCAGCCGGCCGGCGTACAGCTCTACCTCACCGGGCTGCTGGCCGGCTCGGTGCTGGTCGCGCTGGCGGTGGCGGTGACCCCATGGCGGTGACCCAATGGCGGTGACCCAGTGATCGTCGCGCTGCTCGCGGTGCCACTGCTCGGTGCGCTGCTGGCCCCGCTGATCCGGGCTGACCGGGCGGCTCGCGCCTTCGGCGTACTGGTCACCGCGGCCACCGTGGTGATCTCGGTCGCGCTGCTGCCCGGGGTGGGTGGGCCGGTGCTGTCTACGGTGGACGCTCGGCACCAGGTGGACCTGCCGTGGATCCTGGTGCTGGGGGTGCGCTTCCATCTTGGGGTGGATGGGATCAGCCTGCCGCTGGTCCTGCTGACCACGCTGCTGTGCTTGCTGTGCGCGGTCTACACGCTGACCTCGCTGCCCGCGCCGGGCCGGGCGCCGGCCTTCGTCAGCCTGCTGCTGCTCACCGAGGTCGGCATGCTGGGCACCTTCGTGGCGCTGGATCTGGTGCTGTTCTTCGTGTTCTTCGAGGTCGTGCTGATACCGATGTACTTCCTCATCGCGGTCTGGGGCGGGTCGGCCGCAGCCCGGCATGCGGCGATGAAGTTCGTGCTGTACACGCTGCTCGGCTCGGTGCTGGTGCTGCTCGGGATCGCCGCGATCTACGCGGCCACCGGTAGCTTCGACATCGTGGCGCTGGCTGGCCGGGCCGGCGCTGGTATTGGGCACGGGGCCCAGGTCGGGGCGTTCTTGGCGCTGTTCGTCGGCTTTGCGGTGAAGTCACCCCTGTACCCGCTGCACACCTGGCTTCCGGATGCGCACACCGAGGCACCCACGGTCGGCTCGGTGCTGCTGGCCGGGGTACTGTTGAAGATGGGCACCTACGGGCTGGTCCGGGTCGCGCTGCCGATCCTGCCGGCCGGGGCCCGGACGCTGGCTCCGGCGCTGGGCGTGCTCGCGGTGGCCGGGATCGTGGTCGGCTCGCTGTGCTGCCTGGTGCAGCGCGACGTCAAGCGGCTGATCGCGTACTCCTCGGTCGGGCACATGGGCTTCGTGCTGCTGGGCATCGCCACCCTGACCCCGACCGGGATCAACGCCGCGCTGCTGGCCAACATCGCGCACGGGGTGATCACCGGGCTGCTGTTCTTCCTGGTCGGCGGGATCAAGGACCGCTACCACACCGGCGACCTGGCCGCGCTCGGCTCCGGGTTGTCGGCGCGGCTGCCGGTGCTCGGCGGGCTGTTCGTACTGGCCTGCGTGGCCAGCCTCGGGCTACCTGGGCTGGCCGGGTTCTGGGGTGAGGCGTTTACCTTGCTGGCGGCGTTCCGGCCGGCGGTGGGGCCGGCGCTGTTCACCGTCCTGCTGGCGGTCGCCGCGGTCGGGGTGGCGCTGACCACGGCGTACTTCCTGCGGCTGTTGCGCCGGCTGGTGACCGGACCCAACGTACTCAGTGTGTCCACTGTGGATGGTACGGTCGCCGATGCCGGCCGGGTGGAGCTGTTGGCCTGGCTGCCGTTGGCGGTGCTTGCGGTGCTGCTCGGGGTGTACCCGAAGCTGGTGCTCGGGCTGACCGGCGCCCCGGTGCATGCGCTGCTGGCGGTGTTCGGTCGATGAGCGCCGCCAGCGCGCTGCAGTCCATCGACTACGTCGCGATCGGACCGGTGTTGGTGGCGGCCGGTGGTGCGGTGACCGCGCTGGTGGTCGACCTGGTGCTGCCGCTGGCCCACCGGGCCGCGGTGCTGTGGGTCGGGGTAGCCGCCGCACTGGCCGCGCTGGTCTGGTCGCTGGCGCTGGCCGGCCAGCACCGGGGCACGTTCTGCAGCCCGCCGGCCACCCTGCCCGGCAATGTCCACACCGGAGGCTCATGCTCGTACGTGGTGGACCGGTTCACCGTCTTCCTGCTGGTGCTGATCTCGGCCTCGGCGGTGGTCGCGCTGCTGGCCTCGGTGGGCTCGCTGGGCGCGGGCACGCCGCCGGGGGAGTACACCCTGCTGGTGCTGGCCTCGCTGACCGGCGGGCTGACCCTGGTCGGCGCCCGGGACTTGATCAGCCTGGTGGTCGGGCTGGAGACGCTGACCCTGCCGACCTACTTGCTGGTCGGGCTGCGCCGTGGCGAGCAGCGGTCGGCCGAGGCGGCGGTGAAGTACTTGCTGGTCTCGGTGACGGCCAGCGCGGTGATGCTGCTCGGTATGGCCTTGGTATACGGGCTGACCGGGACGCTGTACCTGGACCGGATCGCCGCCGCGCTGGCTGCCCGGCCGGAGATTCACGGGCTGCCGCTGCTGGGCGCGGCAATCATCTTGGTGCTGGCCGGTTTTGGCTTCAAGGTCACCCTGGTGCCGTTTCACTGGTGGGCGCCGGATGTCTATACCGGCGCGCCGGTGCCGGTGGCCGCCTACCTGGCCACCGCGTCCAAGACGGCCGGGGTGGCCGGGCTGCTGCTGATCCTGCTTGGGGCATTCGGTGGGTACGGCACGGTGTGGGGACCGGTGATCGCGGTGCTGGCGGGGGCATCGATGACGGTCGGCAACTTGTTCGCGCTGCGGCAGCGGGATGCCGTACGGCTGCTGGCTTGGTCCTCGATCGCGCACGCCGGCTACCTGATGGCGCCGCTGGCCGTGGTGGCGTCGGCCCGCGGCCGGGGGGCACTGGACATCGCGGTGGCGGCCACCCTCGGATACCTGGCACTGTACGTGGCGACCAACCTGGGTGCGTTCGTGTGCGTGGTTGCCGCGGGGCGTACCTCGGTGGCTGACCTTCGCGGGCTGGCCGCCGCGCACCCGTGGCTGGCCGCTGCGCTGGCGTTCTTCCTGATCGGGTTGGCCGGACTACCGCCCGGGCTGGCTGGGCTGATGGCCAAGGTGGTGGTATTCCGGGCCATCCTGGTCGGTGGGTTGGGCTGGCTGGCCGTGCTGGTGGCGGTCAACACCGTGCTCGGGCTGGCCTACTACTTGCGGCTGGCTGCGGTGCTGTTCGGCACCCCTGAGCCGGCGACCGACCCAGCCGCGACCGGTCGGCCGGTAGCCCGGGTCGGCCCGGTGCTAGCGATGGCGGTCGGACTGGTTGCCGTACTGACCGTGCTGCTCGGTGTCGCGCCAGGGCTTGCGCTCGGTGTTGCGCCGGTTACTCCATGACGTACTCCTGTGACGTGCCGGGACCCCGGGAACGGCTGCGTACTACCGCGGCGTTGATGAGGTGTCACCTTCGCCCTACCTTCCGAGGACTGTCGAGTGCGCCGCCATTACAACGGACTGAAGACCGCCGCCCTGCTCGGGTTGCTGTCCGCGCTGATCTTGTGGATCGGCAGCATGTTCGGGCGCGGCGGCCTGTTCATTGGGCTGCTGCTCGCGCTGGGCGTTAACGCCTTCGCGTACTGGTTCTCTGACAAGATCGCGCTGGCCTCCATGCGGGCCCGGCCGGTGACCGAGCTGGAGCAGCCGACGCTGTACGCGATCGTCCGCGAGCTGGCCACCGCGGCCCGGCAGCCAATGCCGCGGCTGTACATCAGCCCGACCAACCAGCCGAACGCTTTTGCCACCGGCCGTAACCCGCGGCACGCCGCGGTCTGCTGTACCGAGGGCATTATGGCCATGCTGACCGAGCGGGAGCTGCGCGCGGTGCTCGGGCACGAGCTGTCGCACGTGTACAACCGGGACATCCTGATCTCATCGGTGGCCGGCGCGCTGGCCAGCGCCATCATGTACTTGTCGCACCTGGCGTTTTTCGCCTCGCTGTTTGGCGGCGGCCAGAGCGACGAAGACCGCAACCCGTTCGCGGGACTGTTGTTGATCATGCTTGGCCCGATCGCGGCAACCCTGGTGCAGCTCGCGATCAGCCGGTCTCGCGAGTTTCAGGCCGACCAGGACGGCGCCAAGCTGACCGGCGACCCGATCGCACTGGCCAGCGCGCTGGCCAAGCTGGATCGCGGCATCCAGGCGCTGCCGCTGCCGCAGGACGACCGGCTGGTGGCTACCAGCCACCTGATGATCGCCAACCCGTTCCACTCTAGTGGCCTGGCTAACTTGTTCTCCACCCACCCACCGATGGCCGAGCGGATCCGCCGGCTGCGGGAGATGGCCGGCCAGCGCGGCTACTAGGCCGCCGGCCGGTCAGGGCCGCCCGGTCAGGGTCGCCTGATCAGGGACCGATCGGTCAGGAGCCGCCCCGATCAGGAGCCGGCCGGGTCAGGGCCGAACCGGTCAGGGCAGCGGGTTGCCCTCGGCGACCGCCCGGGCCACCTCCATCACGTATTGCCCGTAGCCGGACTTGCCCAGCGCCTCGCCGAGCTTGTACGCGGCCTCGGCGTCGATGTATCCCATCCGCAGCGCGATCTCTTCCAGGCAGGCGATCCGTACTCCCTGCCGGTGCTCCAGCACCTGCACGAACTGGCCCGCCTCCAGCAGGCTGTCGTGGGTGCCGGTGTCCAGCCACGCGGTGCCGCGGCCGAGGTTGACCAGCCGCGCCCGGCGCTGGACCAGGTAGACGTTGTTGACGTCGGTGATCTCCAGCTCACCGCGCGCGGAGGGGGTCAGGTTGGCCGCGATGTCCAGCACTGTGTTGTCGTAGAAGTACAGGCCGGTGACCGCCAGGTTGGAGCGCGGCGCGGCCGGCTTCTCCTCGATCGAGATCAGTCGACCGGTCGCGTCGACCTCGGCCACGCCGTACCGCTGCGCATCCTTGACCGGGTAGCCGAACAGGGTGCAGCCGTCCAGGTCGGCGACCCCTTGCTGCAGGGTGCCGGCCAGCCCATGTCCGTAGAAGATGTTGTCGCCGAGCACCAGGCCGGCGGAGTCGGTGCCCACGTGCTGGCGGCCGATGATGAACGCGTCGGCCAGGCCGTTCGGCGCGGCTTGTTCGGCGTACGACAGCGACAACCCGAACTCGGCGCCGTCGCCGAGCAGCCGCTCGAACAGCGGCAGGTCGTCCGGCGTGGAGATCACCAGTGTCTCCCGGATGCCGGCTAGCATCAACACCGACAGCGGGTAGTAGATCATCGGCTTGTCGTACACCGGCAGGAGCTGCTTGGAGACCGACTTGGTGATCGGATGCAGCCGGGTGCCTGCGCCACCGGCCAGGATGATGCCCTTCACCCCGCGTCCCCCTTAGCGGTAGTTGGTGAACTGCAGCGCGATGCCGAAGTCGGCGTCCTTGAGCAGCCCGATCACGGCTTGCAGGTCGTCCTTCTTCCTGGCTGAGACCCGAAGTTGGTCACCCTGGATCTGGGCTTGGACCCCCTTGGGCGCCCCGTCCCGGACCTTCTTGGCAATCGCTTTGGCCTTCTCGTTGGAGATGCCCTGCTGGATGCTAGCGTTGATTTTGTACGTCTTGCCGGACGGCTGCGGCTCGCCAGCCTCCAGTGCCTTTAGCGAGATGCCACGTTTGACCAGTTTTTCCTTGAAAACATCCAAGGCCGCCTTGACCCGCTCCTCGGTGTCGGCCTGTACGGTGACGGCGAACTCGCCGGCCCAGTCCACCGAGGCGTGTGTGCCGCGGAAGTCGAAGCGCTGGCCCAGCTCCTTGGCGGCCTGGTTGAGTGCGTTGTCCACCTCCTGCCGGTCGACCTTGCTGACCACGTCGAACGACGAATCTGCCACGGGTGAGTCCTCCGGTACGGGCTGTCAGGCTGGCCGGTACCGAGTGGAGCACCGGCGCTCGTACCTTGTATCCTGCCCGGCGTGCCCCTGCCAAGCGCGCGCGGGCACACCATGGCGGGTTGCCCGAGTGGTCAAAGGGAACGGTCTGTAAAACCGTCGGCTCAGCCTACGTTGGTTCGAACCCAACACCCGCCACCCACCAGCACACGGCCCCTGACCAGCACCGTTGGTCCGGGGCCGATCTTGCTGTACAAGCTCCGGCCGTATCCGGCTGTGCCCAGCCGTCGCCGACCATCTGCGCCGAATACGCGCCGAAGCGAGGGGGACGTTGGTCCGACGTGCCGGCGGGTGTGCCAGCGCCGGCCTGCTCGGCCAGCCACTCCGCGGTGACCGACCCCCGTCCCCTGCATACCTCGGGGTTGGCACCCGCCGGGCGGTAGGGTCGCCACATGACCGTCAGCGTTGAGGAGCTGGCCGCCCGGGTCGCCCGCCTCGAAGAAGGCATGGCGCGGATCCGTGATCTCCGCATCGAGGTAGGCCTACAGTCGCAGGCCTACGGGCTGTCTCTCGTGCACTCCGACACCCAGGCGCTCCGCGATGATATGGCCGAGGTGAGCAGATGCTCGGCGAAGTGCTCTTCCGTCCCCCGGCAGGGTAATGAAGGCTCCCGCCAGCCGGCGATGAGCGTGCGCATGCTGGGCACTGTACCGCGCTGATGCACTGGGTAATCGGACTAGTGGGATACATCCAGAACACCACCGGCGATCTGCTCGGCGCCGGCCGGCACAACCTGGAAGTACCGCGGGGGCTCGCCGTCCGGTTGACCGAGTTCACCGAGCTGGCGGTGACCGACGAGCCGAGGGAGTGACCGGCGACCCGCGCCCCACCGGCTTCGGGTACTACGCCAGCACGTGCGAGGCGTGCTCGCGACGGCAGGGCCTGTGATGTTACTGGCCCGGGCTGGGGTCTGCCCAGCCAGCGAAGATGACGCCCTGAGACGGAAGACAGCGGGGACACCCTGCAGGTGGCCGCCCCTGCCTCCGGCGTGTTGCCGCGGGTCATTGCCCCTCGGTCGCGCATGCCGCTAGGCCCTGCGAACGCCCCCGATGTTTCACGACATCTGGCGGGCCCGCCGGGCATGTCACGACCCGCGCAGGTGGCGGGATAGGATAACGCGCCATGGCATCGCTACAGACCTTGGAGCGCCGGATAATTGCGCTGGAGGGCCGCCTTTCTTGAGATAGCAGGCGGCTACGGTGATACGCTGTATAAGCTTCATCGAGCCAGCGTTACTAACAAGAAAAGTGGAAGCTGGACTGGAAAGAATGCGTTTGCCCAGGTCGGCGAGGGTGCAGTTGTCCAGGTACTTAATTTCTCCTTAGTAAGGCCGATCTCCGAATGGCCAGAGTCCTCGACCACTTGACCATTGAAGACGTATCCGAGGATGACCTCGACGGTGCTATGGACGAAGCGTGATAGTAAACTCGGCACATCAGCAGACCGCAATGCACGGGACAGTCCGGAGACCACAGAGTTGTTCGCCGTGGTTCACGTCAGCCGACAGTTATCGCGTGGGGCGGTAGGGTCAACGTGGACAACGTAAGTATGAATTCACGTCGCTGACTCGGTGCAGTGCCATCGACGTACCGGGCATTCGCGGACGACCATCAGCTCAGGGAAGTTTCGGAGCGTTCCGCAGCGAGCGTGGTGGCGGGCCACGCACCAAACACCTACCCCGGGTGCAGCCGTGCCGTGAGTCGAGCGGCTCGGGTGACGCCTCTGCGGTGAGCGGTCGGCTCGGCGGTGTCGGCGAACTCGGTCCTGTCGGTGGACTCCGTTACGCTCGCGCGCACGGCGGCCGGGGGCTCGGTGCCGGTGAGACGGATGGTGTCGAGGGGGTTCGGTGAGTACGCGCAACCGTGAGCGGCGGCGGGCGAAGCAGAAGGCTGCCCGCGAGCAGCAACGCCGGCAGGCCCGTACCGGCGCTGGCTCCCAGGCTGGCGACATGTGGTCGCAGGCCTATGGTCAGGAGCCCTCGCTGGCGCAGCTCGTCGAGCTTCTGGTCGGCGCTGCGGTGCACGCTATGCACGAGGGGGACACCGTCGAGCTGCAGCACTGCCACCTCATGCTGACCGAGGGGGTGAGTGGTCCTGGCGGGCGCCAGGTCGTCGACCGGGATTTGATGACCTACCTGCAACGCGACGTCACCCATGCCTGGCGGCGAGGCTGGCAGCCCGTGGACGTGGTGCGGGTCGCCCGCCGCAACCACGGTTCTCAGCACGTACGGATGACCGTCGATTTGATTGCGGCCGAGACGCGTGTCTACGCCACCGCCGCAGTTGATGAGCGGTGGGAGGCGCAGCTTCGGGCGTTGGACGCGACGGTGTGGTGGGAGCGGGATGACACCTATTTTCAGGCGTGGGGCGAGCGGACGGGGCTCGACCGCGCTGCCGTGATCAGCACCGCGCTGGACGTGCTCTACCTGCTCAACACCCTGCCCGAGATCCCGATCCTGTGCCCGCTGCCCGGGACCGCCCGGCGAGGCTCGCTGGGTGCCGCTGCCGTGGCCGGTCGGGCTGCCGATCCGCGGGTACTCGACCGGGTACGGGCGTTGCTGGCCAAGGCCGAGTCGACCAGCTTCCCGGAGGAGGCCGAGGCGTTCACCGCCAAGGCCCAGGAGCTGATGGCCCGGCACAGCATTGACTACGCGCTGCTGGCGGCCAGGAGCGGGGTATGCGAGGAGCCGGTCGGCCGGCGGGTGGGCATCGACAACCCCTACGAGGCGCCCAAGACGCTCCTGCTGGATGCGGTGGCCGGCGCGAACCGCTGCCGGTCGGTGTGGTTCAGGCAGTTCGGTTTCGCTACCGTACTGGGCTTCCCGACCGACCTCGATGCGGTCGAGCTGCTCTACACCTCACTATTGGTGCAGGCGACCGCGGCCATGGTGCACGCCGGCTCGCGCCGGGACCGGTCCGGCAGATCGAGCACCCGGTCGTTCCGCCAGTCGTTCCTGACCGCCTACGCCCATCGCATCGGCGAGCGGCTATCCGCCGCGAGCCAGGACGCCAGCCGGGAAGCCAGCCGGGAAGCCATTGAGCAGGCTGGGCGAGACGAGCTGCTGCCGGTGTTGGTCGCCCGCGACGACGCGGTCCGAGCCGCCTTTGACCGGCTCTTTCCCGGCCTGACCAGCCACTCGGTGGCGGTCAACAGCCGGGAGGGCTGGGTGTCTGGTCTGGCCGCCGCCGACCGCGCGTCGCTGCAGGCCCATCAGTCGCTGGCCGGCAAGGGCTGACTACCGTGGTGATCGCCGGGGTCCGGTCGTGGCGTGAGCTGGGCGGCCGGTCACTCGTCGAGCAGCCGGGGGGCCAGGTTCTCGGCGTTGATTTCACGGATCGCGGCGTCCACTGCTTCTTTGTCGGTCAGGTCCACTCCGCGGGCGACCAACGCGGTGGCGAGCTGCTTGGCCGGCCTCCAAGTAGATGTGTCCCCGAACGCCTTCTCGAACTCGGGCAGGTGGGCGTCCACCGCCACGACCACCGGCTCGATCCATTCCGGGTCGACACCGCGTCGCTGCAGCGCGAACCGGACCCACCGGCGCAGCGCCTCCGGCAACGCCGCACGCTGCTCGGCCAACAATGTCACCTTGCGTGGCAGCCAGTCACTGAGAAACACCCCGACCGAGCCCGGACTCCAGCCCAGCGGCCGGGCGGCGAGGTAGCCGTCGCCGTAGTCGATGAACACCTCGGCTAGCGACCGGGTCACCTCGTCATCGGGCAGCTCGCTGGCCAGCACGAAATCCGCAACGAGCCGACCAGTGTCTTCGGCGCTGATCGGTTCCCAGCTCGACTCCGCCGGCCGCTCCAGGTACGCCCGGCAGCGCGACCAGGCCAGCGCTCGCAAGTCGACAAAGTCCTGGTCGTTGTTCCTGGGCCAGTACATGTCAGTGGTCTGCAGCAGGTCGGCGAGTTCGGCGAGCACCTCGGCAACCGGCTGCGCCGACAGCGGCATGGGCATGCCGTCCTCGCGTACATCCAGCCAGGCCGCGGCAGCGCCGGCCTTGGCTACCGCCAGTGTGCTGACCCTGCTGCCGCCCACGGTGGTGACCGCCGCCGCCAGGGTGTGCGGGCTGGCACCGTCGAACTCGACGATCAGCATGTGTTCGGACTCCCACACATCGACCGCCCGCCAGGCCGCGACCGGTGTCCAGCCAGGCGCATCGATCCAGAGCGGCCGCGGCTGGCTCGCGGCGAGGGTGTCGAGGATCTCATCGAGCAGCCGCTGGTCGGGCTCGGCGGCAAGCCGGCGCAGTGCGGCCACGGCGGCCAACCCCTGCGGTGACGGCCCATTCACGGCGCGGTCGACGACCTCGGTATACAGTGCGACCTCCGGCGCGCGCTCGCCGATCCCGGCGGTACCCCAAGCCTCGCCAAGCCAGTGGCTCGCCCACAGCTCGACCACGACGACGTCCTCAGCCTGCGTGAGTTCCTTGGCGTCAGCCAGCACCCTGTTGGACCGGTGAAACTCGCGTACGACGGGACGCCGGGAAGTTCGAGAACCCTGGGGCTGCTTCGGGCGGCCGCGACCCGCGGGGCGCCCGCGGCTTTTCGGACTCACGGGGGATAGTTCACCACATCAGTACGCTGAGCGGATACGCGGTACCGGCTTCGGCACCTGACGGCCGGCGATAGCAGGCAGAGGTGGGTTGGTTGGCGGCGGACTTCGATGAGGATCTGATCGAGCTGGCCACCCGACTGTTCGAGCTGGCGCGCAGCGGCGCCACCGAAACGCTGGTGACTTACCTGGCGGCCGGCGTACCGGTCAACCTATGCAACGACAACGGCGACACTTTGCTGATGCTGGCCGCCTACCACGGTCACCCGCAGACCGTTGCGGTGTTGCTGACCCACGGCGCCACGGTCGACCAGCCCAACGACCGGGGCAAGACGCCGCTGGCGGGCGCGGTGTTCAAAGGCGAGGACGAGGTGGTCCGGGCGCTGCTTGCTGGCGGCGCCGACCCGTCCCTCGGCCGACCGTCCGCGCTGGACACCGCCCGGATGTTCGGCCGCGAGGACCTGCTGGTCCTCCTCGACCCGACTCACTGACCGCGGTCAGCGCACGTCACCGGGCCGCTGGCCGAGCCGGTGCAGCAGGTGACCGAGCCGTTGGGCGCGTTGCTGGCGGCGGTACTCCACTCGACCGGCGATCCACAGGCAGAATGCGGCAATCGGGAGTTCGACGCACACCGCCAGCAGCAGCGCCACTAAGAAGGCGTGCCGGTTGCTAGCGGTCACCGTGTCGAACCAGGCATCCACCACCAGCAGCGTGCCAGTAATTGCCGCGGTCAGCTCGATGTGTTCCCGGCCGCGCTGCGCCAGCCAGCCGGTACGCAGCAGCGCCGCGCACAGCGCCACGTCAAACCCGACCCAGGCGGCGTCATAGTGGGCCGCCTCCGCCTGGACCGGCAGGACCAGGGCCAACCCAGCCACCCAGGGCAGCATGAGCACGCCTGCCACGATGAGCGCCCAGCCCGCCCAGCCCGGCACCACCCGGACCGGATGCAGCTCGCGGCTGAGCTGACTTTCGAGCTGTTCGGTCGCGGTCGACTCCGGCAGCTCAAAGCCCGTCGACTCCTGCTGCTTGGCCGGGTCCGGTCCATCGTTGCGGCGCTGACCCATGGTGGCCATGGTTCAACTTCGCAACGAAAGTTGCTAGCTTCGTACCTGCTTTGGGGTGTCGGCGGACTTCAGTACGCTCCGCCGGGTAGCGTGCGGGGCGGCGTAGACCCCGGAGGGAGACGGCCGTGCTCGTCCTACACGGGTTGTGGGCTATGGCACGTTGTGCGCGTGGGCCGAGGACTCGGAGCTGCCCGCGCACACGCCGCAGCGGTCAGGCCGAGCGTCTCGGGCCCCGCGTCCCCACCCGTTCGCCCGTGACCCGGATGCCCTGATCGAGGTCCTCGTCGGGCTGGATGAGCTGGCTGGCGACCTGGCCCGCAAGGCGGGCATGGACGAGCTAACCGTACTGCTGCCGGCGACCGCAGCCGGTCCGGTCGGCTCACCGGAGCTGATCCGGGCTCCTGCGGTCGACAGTGCGGCGGTAGGGGACGCTGCCCTGGAGGCCGACCGGCTGAGCCGGGTCGCGCTGGCGAGCTGGCGGCTGCCGGTGCTTACCTTCGATCCAACCGCCGCGCTGGCGCTGCTGGACCGGCTCGGCAACCGGGCTGCCAGCGGCGAGCCAATCACTGCCGGTGGTTCGCTGCACTACTTTGGCGCGGTGGCCGGCTGGGCCGTTGACTTGGCCGGCCGCGGCCGGGTGCTGCCGGCGCTGGTCGATGAGGGCAACGAGTACATCGCGCGCTGGCGGCCAGTGCTGGCCGGCGCCGACGCGACCCGGTTCGGTGAGTTTGCGCAGGCTATGCCGGTGGTGTGCCGGGCCACCGACCGGACCGGTCGGCCGTCGGTGGAGGTGCTGGCCGAGGCGCTGGAGGCGCTGACGGACGCGGCGGTACGCGCGGCGCTGCTCACCGACGTACTGCTGCCGCCGCGCCGCGGTCGGCTGCCGGCCCGAGTTCCGATCGCCGAGCGCTGGATCGAGGGGCTTACCGCGACCGACCCGACGGTGGCCACCCGGACCCCGGAGGACGAGACCGAGGCAGCCGAGCTTGCCGCCGCGCTGGCCGACTGGTGGGCCGCGGCGCAGCAACCGGCCGGCCCGCTGCGGACGTGCTTCCGGCTGGTCGAGCCGACCGCGCCCGAGGACGCTGGCGACGAGGATGACGAGGATGTCGACGCTGCCGCTGACCAAGCAGCGGAGTGGCGGGTGGACTTCGCCCTGCAGGCCACCGACGACCCGAGCCTGGTGGTCTCGGCAGCAGATATCTGGCGGGGCGCGGCCGTGCCGTTCGGCGGAGCCGAGGAGATGCTGCTGGCCGGGTTGGGCAAGGCGGCCCGGCTGTACCCCGAGCTGACCGATGTGATGCGCAGCGCGACCCCGGCCTACGTATCTACGAACGCCGCAGGCGCCTACCGGTTCCTGCAGGAGACCGCGCCGCTGCTGGCCGGTGCCGAGTTCGGGGTGCTGCTGCCGTCGTGGGCCGGCCGGAGCCGGGTTGGGCTCAAGCTGACCACCCGGTCGCCCGGCGGCCAGCAGGCGGCCAAGGCCGGCGGGTTCGGACTGGAGGACCTGCTGGAGTTCTGCTTCGACCTGGCCGTCGGCGACCAGACCCTCGACCCCGCCGAGCTGGCCGCGCTGGCCCGGCTGAAGGTCCCGCTGATCCGGCTGCGCGGGCGGTGGGTGGAGCTGGACGACCGGCGGCTGCGGGCCGCGCTGGACTTCCTGGACGGCCGCCGTACCGGCACGATGCGGGCCGGCGAGGCGATGCTCAGCGCGCTGCGCGGGGTCGAGGAAGCCGACGGCGTACCGATCGTTGATGTCGAGGCCGACGGCTGGCTCGGCGACCTGCTGTCCGGGCAGGCAGAGCGGCGGTTGGCGCCGGTCAGCACGCCGGACAGCTTCGCCGGTACGCTGCGGCCGTACCAGGAGCGCGGCCTGGCCTGGCTGTCGTTCCTGTCCGCGCTGGGGCTTGGCGCGGTGCTGGCCGACGACATGGGGCTAGGCAAGACCGTGCAACTGCTCGCGCTGCTGGCCACCGAACGCGCTGCGGTCACCGACCGGCCGGCGCCGACGTTGATGGTGTGCCCGATGTCGCTGGTCGGCAACTGGCAGCGGGAGGCGGCCCGATTCGGGCCCGATCTGGTGGTGTACGTTCACCACGGTGGCGACCGGCTGACCGGTGCCGAGCTGCGGGAGGCGGCGCAGACCGCCGATCTGGTGATCACGACGTACGCGCTGGCCGCCCGGGACCGCGACGCGCTCGCCGAGATCTCCTGGGGCCGGGTCGTCTGCGACGAGGCGCAGAACGTCAAGAACTCCGTCACCCGGCAGGCCCGAGCGGTCCGTAGCCTGCCGGCGGCTGGTCGGATTGCGTTGACCGGTACGCCGGTGGAAAACCACCTCGGCGAGCTGTGGTCGATCATGGAGTTCACCAACCCCGGGCTGCTCGGCTCGGCGGCCGGCTTCCGCGAGCGATTTGCCGTACCCATCGAACGGCACGGCGACGAGCAAGCCACCGCCGAGCTGCGGCGACTGACCGGACCGTTCGTGCTGCGCCGGCTGAAGACCGACACCTCGATCATCTCCGACCTGCCGGACAAGCTGGAGATAAAGGTCTGGTGCAACCTGACCACCGAGCAGGCCTCGCTGTACCAGGCAACCGTCGATGACATGCTGGCCAGGATCGAGGACAGCGAGGGGATGGAGCGCCGGGGGTTGGTGCTGGCGACCATGGCCAAGCTGAAACAGGTCTGCAACCATCCGGCGCACCTGCTCCGGGACGGCTCGCGGCTGGCTGGCCGGTCGGGCAAGCTGGCCCGGCTGGAGGAGATCTTGGCGGAGGTGCTGGCCGAGGGCGACAAGGCGCTGTGTTTCACCCAGTACGCGGAATTTGGCGCGTTGCTGCAGCCCTACCTGTCGGCTCGGCTGGACTGTCCGGTGCTGTACCTGCACGGTAGTACGCCCAAGGGGCTGCGGGACAGCCTGGTGGCCCGTTTCCAGGACTCCGATGAGCCGGCGGTGTTCTTGCTGTCGCTGAAGGCCGGTGGTACCGGGCTGAACTTGACGGCCGCCAACCATGTCATCCACGTGGACCGCTGGTGGAACCCGGCGGTGGAGGACCAGGCAACTGACCGGGCGTTCCGGATCGGGCAACGCAAGAACGTACAGGTCCGCAAGTTCGTCTGCGTGGGCACCCTGGAGGAGCGCATCGACGCGATGATCGAGGAGAAGAAGGCGCTGGCCGAACGGATTGTCGGCACCGGTGAAGCATGGTTGACCGAAATGTCGGTGGCGCAGCTTCGGTCGGTTATCGCGCTGTCTCCCGAGGCGGTGTCGGAATGAGCAGATGGCCCGAGCCGTCCCGGCCGCGTCCGGTCGAGGGCGGGCTGCAAGCGCGCAGCCGCCGCGGCTCGATCGGCGAGCAGTGGTGGTCGCGGCGGTTCATTGAGGTGCTGGAGTCCTTCGGCATGAAGAACCGGCTGACCCGCGGCCGCAACTACGCCCGGGCCGGTCAGATCATGTCCCTGGAGGTCACGGCGGGCACGGTGGCAGCCCAGGTGCAGGGCTCGCGGGCCCGGCCGTACCGGGTCCGGATCGAAATGCCGGCGCTGGAGGCGGCCCAGTGGCGGCGGGTGGAGCTGGCGCTGGCCGGGCAGGCGCTGTTCCGGGCCACCTTGCTGGCCGGAGACATGCCGCCGGAGATTGAGGAGGTCTTCGCCGGCTGCGGCACTAATCTGTTCCCCCGTAGCCCGCGGGACCTGGCGATCTCGTGCACTTGCCCTGACTGGGAGGTGCCCTGCAAGCACGCGGCCGCGACCTGCTACCTGCTGGCCGAGGCGTTCGACGACGATCCGTTCTTGGTGCTGGCCTGGCGCGGTCGTGACCGGGCGGAGCTGCTGGCCCGGCTGCGCGAGCTGACCGGTGCGGCAGCCGTGAACAGCGACACCCCCTGGGCGCCCGGCGTTACCGACCGCCCGCTGGCCGACTGCCTGGACGACTACTTCTCGCCCGGCCCGAGCATGGCCCGGCTACGTACCCAACCAACCACTCCGGCCACCGCGCCTGACCTGCTGTTGCGGACCCTGGAGCCGTCGCCGATCATGGTGCGCCGCCGGGAGCTGTTCGACGTACTATCCCCGGCGTACGAGGCCCTCGCGACGGCCGGCCAGACGACCCTCGCCGGGAGTCCGGGTCCAACCTAGGTGCTGCTAAACCATCCCGGGCTTCGGCGGTAGCGGTCCGGTCTCCGTATCCTGCGGCAGCCCCGCCCCAGGGCAAGGCCCTAGCCCGTCGAAGGCCAGCACGGGTACAGCCATCGGGATCTGGGCAACTGGTCACCTGTTGGTTGCTTTAGGAGCAAGAGGTGCCCACTTGCCGGGTTGGGCTGGGCAACTGGTCACCTATGGTTGCTTTGTCGGAGCAACAGGTGCCCACTTGCCGGGCTGCTGGTAGCGAAGACTATCGCTGTCGGTGACAGTACGGTTACCTTAGGTGTTTAATGGGTCCGGGTCGGCTGTTCCCGAGCGAGAGTGAAGCCATGGCGAGGATTGCCGGCCTGCGCCGGCGGATGCGGGTCATCGCGGCGGTATCACTGGCAGTGGCACTCAGCGCACTGGCGGTCGCCTTGGTCGTGGCGACGCAGACCCGGGCTGTCAGCCGGGAGCTGTCCAACGCGTTGGTGCCGGCGGCGGCGGAGGCGGGCACCCTGTTGAATTACTACACCACCGAGCAGACCTCGCTGCGTGACTACGTGACCGGCGGACACCCGGCGGCGTTGCAGCCCTATCGGCTCGCGAACAGCAAGGTTCCGGGCAGTGTGCAGCGGCTGGTCAGCCTGGTCGGCGGCTACCAGGTCCTGCCGGGACAGTTGGCCGCAGTGCAGGCCGCCCACCAAGCCTGGCTGGATAGGGTGGCCGCACCAGAGCTCGCCGCGATCCGCGGTGGCAACCTGGCCAGGGCGCAGGTGCTCCAGGCGTCTGGCGTTAGCCGGCCGTACGTCCTGGGGCTACGTGCGCGGGTGGCGGCGTTGCAGGCTCAGATCACTACCGAACAGGCGGTCGCCACTGATCGGCTGCGCAGCGCTCAACGCTGGCTACTGGACGCCCTCATCGGCACCATCGTGCTGGTGGCCGCCATCGTCACCGCCGGCACTGTGGCGGTACGCCGCTGGCTGCTGGCACCGTTTGACGTGCTGCGTCAAGCCACCGACACCGTCGCGGCTGGTGACCACGACACCCACATCCCAGCGGTCGGGCCGATCGAGCTGGCGGACCTGGGCCGCAGTATGGAGACGATGCGGACCCGGCTACTCGCCGTGCTCGCGGAGCGGGAGGCAGCCGAACGGCGCTTTCGTAACCTTCTGGAGGCCTCGCCGGACGCCACTGTGGTCGTGACCGCCGACGGGTTCATCACCCTGGTGAACGCCCAGGCCGAGCAGATGTTTGGCTATCCCCGGCATGAGCTGCTTGGTCAGCAGCTTGGGGTGCTGATGCCGGTCGCGGCCCGGGATCCCAACCAGGCGCGCCGTCGGGACTACCTCGCCGATCCACATTTCCGCGTGGTGGGCGAGGAGGTGGCGCTGACCGCGGTACACCGCGACGGCCGCGAATTCCCGATCGAGATCAGCCTCGGCCCGCTGCCCACTGAGCAGGGTACCGTTGTCTCCGTCGCGATCCGGGACATTTCCGAACGGCTGGCCGCTGAGGCCGAACGCGAGCGGCTGGCGGGGGAGGCCGCCCGGGAGCGCTACGAGCGCCGGCTGGCGCAGTCCCAGCGGTTGGAAAGTCTCGGCCAGCTCGTCGGCGGGGTCGCGCACGACTTCAACAACCTGCTCAACGTCATCCTCGGCTACAGCGGCTTTGTCGAGCAGGAGATCAGCGACACCGCAGGCGACGGCACCGACAGCCGCTGGGAGCCCTTGCTCGCCGACGTCCGGCAAATCCACGAAGCGGCGCAGCGCGGGGCCCGGCTGACCCATCAGTTGCTGGCCTTCGGCCGGCGCGAAGTGACCAACCCGGAAGTACTCGACCTCAACGATATCGTTAGCGGTCTCGAGCAGCTCCTCCGCCGCAGCCTTGGCGAGCACATCGACCTGGTCATCACTCTGCGACTAGATCTGTGGCCGGTGAAGGCTGACCGTGGCCAGCTCGAACAGGTGCTGGTGAACTTGGCCGTCAACGCCCGGGACGCCATGCCTACCGGCGGAAAGCTCAGCATCGATACTGATAACACGCTCGTGGACGCTGCCTACGCTGAGGGCCGGCCTAACCTCGAACCTGGCCGCTACGCCCGGCTGCGAGTCTCCGATACCGGGATCGGGATGGACCGGGAGACTCTTGCCAAGGTGTTCGAGCCGTTCTTCACCACCAAGCAGAAGGGCCAGGGCACCGGTCTGGGGCTCGCCACGGTCTATGGCATCATCACCCAGGCCGGCGGTCACCCTCAGCTCTACTCCGAGCCGGGGCGGGGCACCACCTTCATTGCGTTGCTGCCGGTCACCGACCAGGCGCCGCTAGTCGCCGTCGACGCCCCTGCCCTCCCTGCCCCAGCCCGGGGCGAGACGATCCTCGTGGTGGAAGACGAGGAGAGCCTGCGGAACATGGTCGCCCGGATACTGCGCCAACACGGCTACCGGGTCCGGGTAGTCACCACTGCCACCCAAGCGCTGGCCGAGGCCAGTGACCTCGAACAGCCCATTGACCTGCTGCTCACCGACGTCGTGATGCCCACCATGCTCGGCACCGAGGTGGCCGCTCAGATGCGCGTGGTCCGGCCAGGTATCCGGATCCTGTACATGTCCGGGTACGCGCACGAGGTGCTGCACACCCACGGCACTCTCCGAGCCGACCTCAACCTGCTCGAGAAGCCGTTCACCGTGGCCAGCCTGCTGACCCGGATACGCGATGTCCTTGACGGCGACAATGACCGCTGATGAGTACTCGTACTGCGATGTGGTGCATGACGATGGCCTTCAGTGACTACATTGACGGTGGGAGATGCGGCACACATGTCGTCTCATGGGGACGGCTGGTCGCTGACGGTGGGTGTAACAGCCGGCGGATACACGTACTTGGCCGGCATTGGGGCCGGTTCGTAGCGAGCCCAGCGAGCGATGCTGGCAGCCGGCGGCACGGTGGTCGGCTAGGTCGCTGAGTTGGCGCGTCGGTTCGCGCTGTGCGCCTCCGGCGCCGACCGTCCTAGCCGTCAGCGGCGGCCAGCCGCTGCCGACGGGGCGGGTCGGCCTGGCAGGGCGACCGACAGAGCTACTTAAACAATTATTTCTACAAAAGCTTGACGTACAAGTCAGTTTGTGTAGAAAATAGTCTGGTAGCGAATTCTCCCTATGCGAGGAGGCGCTCGTTCATGACGTCCGTCATCAAGCCCGCCGCCGAGGTTGACGGCAACCCCACCGCATGGGTTACCGAGTGGCCGGCTGGCGACCCGCCGGCCGTACCCGTGGTGTCCTTCGACCGGCATCCCGACTCCTACCGGCACTGGAAGCTGCGCGTCGACGGCCCGGTCGGTTGGTTGGAACTGGACGTCGACGAGGGTGGTGGTCTGGCCCCCGGCTACGAGCTGAAGCTCAACTCCTATGACCTCGGCGTCGACATTGAGCTGTACGACGCGGTGCAGCGGCTGCGCTTCGAGCATCCCGAGGTCCGCGCGGTGGTGCTGACCAGCGGCAAGGACAGGGTGTTCTGCGCGGGGGCGAACATCCGGATGCTGGCTGCCTCGCCGCAGCACTGGAAGGTGAACTTCTGCAAGTTCACTAACGAGACCCGCAATGGCATCGAGGACGCCACCGAGCACTCCGGCCAGACCTATCTGGCCGCGGTCAACGGGAACTGCGTCGGCGGCGGGTACGAGCTCGCGTTGGCCTGCGAGAAGATCTTCCTGGTGGACGACGGCCTCTCGGCCGTCGCGTTGCCGGAGGTGCCGGTGCTGGGGGTGCTGCCCGGCACCGGTGGGCTGACCCGGCTGGTAGATAAGCGCGGCGTCCGCAAGGATCTGGCTGATGTTTTCGCCACCCGCAGCGACGGGGTCAAGGGCAAGACTGCGCTGGACTGGCGGCTGGTCGATGAGGTGGTACCGCGGCGCGAGTTCCAGGACACCGTCCGGCAGCGCGCGCTCAGCGCTGCTGCGGCTAGCTCACGGTCGGCCGGCGGACCAGGCATCGAACTCACCCCGCTGGACCGCGAGATCCGTGCCGGCAGCATCTCTTACCGGCACGTGCGCGCGGATCTCGACCGGTCCCGGGGCCTGGTCACCATCACGGTGCGCGGCCCGGAGCAGGATCCCCCGGCCGACGTCGAGGCGGTGCACCGGCTGGGCGCGCAGGGCTGGCTGCTGGCACTGACCCGGGAACTGGACGACCTGATCCTTCGGCTGCGCAGCAACGAGGTCGAGCTGGGGAGCTGGGTGCTGCGTACCGAGGGCGACCCGGCGCTGGTGCTGGCGCACGAGCAGGTCATCCTGGGCAGCGCGACGGACGACTGGCTGTGCAACGAGATCGTGCACTACTACAAGCGCACCCTCAAGCGGCTGGACGTGACCAGCCGCAGCCTGATCGCGCTGATCGAGCCGGGAAGCTGCTGGGCTGGCGTGCTGCTGGAGCTGGCGCTGGCCGCGGACCGGCAGTACATCCTGTCCGGACCGCCAATCAACGACGGTGGCAGTGAACAGCGTGCCTCGATCACGCTGTCCGGTGCCAACTTCGGCAGCTTCCCGATGGGGAATGGGCTGTCTCGGCTGGCGTCCCGCTTCTACCGCGACGGCGACCACCTTGACCGGCTCCGGCAGGCCGCTGGCCGAGCCCTACGTCCAGCCGAGGCCGACCGGCTCGGGCTGGTCACCAGTGCGCCCGATGGCCTGGACTGGGCGGACGAGATCCGGCTGGTCCTCGAGGGCCGGGCGTCGTTGAGCCCGGACGCGTTGTCCGGGATGGAGGCTAACCACCGCTTCGTTGGACCGGAGACCATCGAGACCAAGATCTTCGGTCGGCTGACCTGTTGGCAGAACTGGATCTTCACTCGTCCCAACGCCGGCGGGCCGCAGGGCGCGCTGCAACGTTACGGAACCGGTCAGAAGGCCGACTTCGACCGCAGGCGGGTGTGACGTCGGTGCCGGACAAGATCAGCTATGTCGCGCGGATCCCGAACAACGTTGAGCTGTCCGCCGACCGGCGGTTGCAGCGCGCGCTGGAGGGTTGGCAGCCGAAGTTCATGAGGTGGTGGGGCGAGATGGGCCCCACCTTGGCGACCCATGACGTGTATTTGCGGACTGCGGTCAGCGTTGGCCGGGACGGTTGGGCGCACTTCGAGCACGTCCCCGTCGCCGACTATCGGTGGGGCATCTTTCTGGCCGAACGTGACCCGGGCCGCACCATTGGTTTTGGCGAGCACCGCGGCGAGCCGGTCTGGCAGCAGATCCCCGGCGAGTACCGCGCCGACCTGCAGCGACTGATCGTCGTACAGGGTGACACCGAACCGGCATCGGTCGAGCAGCAGCGACATCTCGGGTTAACCGCGCCGAGCTTGTACGACTTGCGCAACCTGTTCCAGGTTAACGTCGAGGAGGGTCGGCACCTGTGGGCAATGGTGTACTTGCTACACGGCTACTTCGGTCGGGAGGGCCGCGAGGAGGCCGAGGCGCTATTAGTACGCAACTCCGGCAGCCCCGAGCGCCCCCGCATCCTTGGCGCGTTCAACCAGGAGACCTCGGACTGGCTGGCCTTCTACATGTTCACCTATTTCACCGACCGGGACGGCAAGTATCAGCTCGGCACGCTGAAAGAGTCGGCGTTCGACCCGCTGTCCCGTACGTGTGAATTCATGCTTAAGGAGGAGGCGCACCACATGATGGTCGGTACCACAGGGGTCGACCGGGTCGTGCTGCGTAGCGCCCAGCTCATCAGCGAGCATGACACCCTGGATATCGGCCCGCGCGGCGGGGTGCCACTGGATATTATCCAGAAGTACATCAACTTCCATTTCAGCGTCTCGCTGGATTTGTTCGGCAGCGAGACCTCCACCAATGCGGCCAACTATTACACCGCCGGGTTAAAGGGCCGCTGGCAGGAGACCCGCCGCCACGACGACCACCTCCTCGCCGGCGACAGTGTCTACCTGGACACGCCACGCGCGGACGGAAGCTGGGGCCGGCAGGAGCTTTCCGCGCTGCTGGCGCTCAACCTGGACCTGCGCGAGGAGTACATCGACGACTGCGAAAGCGGCATCAAGCGATGGAACCGGATCCTGGCCGAGGCCGGCATCGAGTTCCGGTTCCGGCTGCCGCACCCGGGCTTCAACCGGGGGGTCGGGGTTTGTGCTGGGCAGCACATCACGCCAGCCGGGTCGACCGTGGACGCGGCGACCTGGCAGGACAGCCGGCAGCACTGGCTGCCGACCGACGTGGACTTGGCCCTCGTCCAGTCGCTGATGCAGCCGGTGTACGAGCGGGGCAAGATCGCAAGCTGGGTCGCCCCACCGAGCAACGGCATCAACGGCAAGCCGTTCGACTACGACTACGTCCACCTTTGAGGGGACGGGTGCCGCTGGGTGAGGGCCACTGAGAGAGTGTCGCTGGGTGAGTGTCGCTGCCATTTCGTCTGCGCGGCGCCCGGTCGCCCGCCCGGGCTGCCATCCTGATCGGTCATGGACACCTTCAACGCCACCGACTACCTGGTGACCCGGCAGGTCGGCAGCGGGCACGGCGAGCGTACCGCCGTCGCCTCGCCCCGCCGGACGCTGCGTTACCGGCAGCTTGCGGACGAGGTCCGCCGGGTCGCGGTCGGGCTGCGTGAACTCGGCGTTCGGGCCGAGGAACGAGTCCTGATGTGCATGGTGGACGACGTCGAGCTGTTCACCGCCATCCTCGCCACGATGTACCTGGGTGCGGTCGCGGTGCCGTGCTCGACCATGCTGACCGGCCCGGAGCTGTACCGGCTGGTGATCGACTCGCGGGCTCGGGTAGTGCTCGGCTCGGCCGAGTTTGGCGGGGTGGTGCGGGTCGCCGTCGCTGGCGCGCCAGATGTCGTGCACGTGGTGCTGACCGGAGAGGATGCCGGCGGCCTGCCGACGCAGGTCGGCGGCCACCGCTGGCAGGAGTGGCTGGCCAGGGTCAGCGACCCGGCTGCGCTCGAGTCGTACCCCACCTGGCCGGACTCGCCGGCGCTGTGGCTGTACACCTCGGGGACCACTGGTACGCCGAAGGCGGCCATGCACCGGCACGAGGACATCCGCCTGGTCGCCGAGCGCTACGGCCAGCACGTGTTGGGTATCGGCCCAGCGGACCGCTGCCTGTCGGTGGCCAAGCTGTTCTTCGCCTACGGCATCGGGAACCTGATGTTCTTCCCGCTGTCGGTTGGCGCGAGCGCGCTGCTGGAGCCGGGCCGGCCATCCGCGCAGCTCATTGCCCGGCGCGCCGCGGCTGACCGCCCGACGCTGCTGTTTGGTACGCCCAGCTTCTGGGGGCCGTTGCTGGCCAGCGACGTGCCAGCCAACAGCTTCGCCTCGGTCCGCCAGGGGGTGTCGGCCGGTGAGGCGCTGCCCCCGCGGATGTACCGCGAGATGCTGGAGCGGTTCGGCGTGGAAGTGCTGGATGGCATCGGCTCTACCGAGCTGCTGCACATCTTCATCTCCAACCGGCCCGGCAAGGTGCGTCCGGGCTCCTCTGGCACCCCGGTGCCCGGTTACGACGTTGAGATCCGGGACGAGTACGGCGTGGTCGTTGATGCCGCCGGCCAGGCCGGCGAGTTGTACGTGCGGGGCGGGTCGGCGGCCACTGGCTACTGGTGCCGGGCGGAGATCTCGCGGCGGGTCTTCGTGGGTGAGTGGATGCGGACCGGCGACACGTACCTGCGTAACGAGGACGGGACCTTCACCCACCTGGGCCGGCAGGGCGACATGCTCAAGGCGAGCGGCATCTGGGTCTCACCGGGTGAGGTGGAAGAGCGGCTGCTGCAGCACCCAGCGGTGGCCGAGGCGGTCGTGGTGGGGGTGCCGGATTCCGATGACCTGGACAAGCCAGTCGCCTGCGTGGTGCCCAAGCCCGGCCAGGAGGTGGTCGCCGTCGATTTGATCGCCTGGTGCCGCGAGGGGCTGGCCTCGTTCAAGCGACCGCGGGCGGTGGTGGAGTTGGCCGAGCTGCCCAAGACCGCCACCGGCAAGATCCGTCGCAACGTGCTGCGCGAGCTGGTCCGCTCCGAGCTGCAGACCGGCTCGGTCACCCCGCCGTCAGCACCGGCCGATCCCGGCAAGGGAGCCAGCCGACCGACATGATCAACGGCTGTGTTATCCCTGATCGGTATGCTCATTGATGTGTCGATGACCATAATCAAAAGTCGATAGTACGGTGCGATATCGACTGGCGGGCGTGGCCAAGCGTGGCGCCGTTGACAATCACCGACCAGCTTGCGCTATGGCTCGGCTGCGGTGGTTTCCGCGGTCCCGGCTGGCCGGCGTTGAGTGGCCCGGCATCGGCGAGCGGTTAGGCGGCTTCCTCGGCCAGTACCCGCTCGTCCCAGCGCTGTTGCGCGGCTGGTCGCCAGTCGACGTGCTTGCGGTGGAACAACTCCGCCGCCTTGGCACCGCTCCAGCCGGTTGGTAGCAGGCTTGGCGGGAGCTGCGGGTCGAGGAACGGGAAGCGGCGCCACTCGTGCACCAGTCGGGTCTGCGCGTGCAGGACTGGGTCGCCGTCGTCCGGATTTAGACCGGTGAACTCGTCGATGAACTCCTCGTACCGGGCCGCCACATCGGTCAGGTCCCAGGCCCGAGCCACCATCAAGTCCTGCTCGCCAACGGCTCCGTAGCTGGCGGTGAACGACATCGCCGCGCCGACCAGGTCGAGTTCGGTGAGAATGCGCAGCGCTTCTGCCTCGCGGCTGATGTTCGGGGCGATCCAGACTCCGGCCTCCGGGGACCCAAAGCCGGCCCAGGTCAGCCGGGTACGCAGCCGGTGCCGTAGGTCCCGCTTGGACTCCGGTACCGAGACCAGCAGCACCAGCCAGCGGCTGTCCCAGGGGTGCTCGGTGCTGCCGAAGCCGTAGATCCGCTGTGCGCCCTCGGTGAGCAGCCGGCGACCGGGTCCGGTCAGCGACCAGCGGACCCGCCGGCCGACCCGCTCGGAGGTCAGCCAGCCCTCCGCGGCAGTGCGGGCCAGCGCCTGCCGGGCAGACTTCTCCTCCACCTCGAAGGTGGCCAACGCATCCACCAGCACCGCGGTCCACACCGGATGGTCGCGGGGCAGCACGTATTCGCCGAGTAGGGTCATGAGTAGCGACCGCGCGCTAGTGTGGCTGACTTCGCGGCGGCGGCTGAGCACCGGTCGGGTGTCCATCGTCATACCCTACGACGGGTACCGGTAGCTGTGACACGCTGTGGTCGGCGTGTTACTTCAACACGATGGGCCGGCGACTGATCGGCGGGCCGGGCCGGCAAGGCGGTTAACCACCCGACTGGGGATAGTGATCTGGTCCATGAGGGCTCAGCCGCCGGCTTGACCTTCGTCCCCCAAGGACCGGTCACTGCTTCCGTCGTACGGCTATCATGCCGGCCAGCCAACGCCTTGCGGAGTCGCCCGGAGACCTCGTCAGGAGGGACGGTCGCCGTGGTGGACAGTCGTCGGGAGGATTCACCGGTGGTGCTGCGCGAGCAGCTCACCAACCTGCGGGCGCTGCTGGTGCTGTCCATCCTGATGACCGAGAGCCCGGATGAGGAACAGATCCTTCGCATGGCCGAGTCCTCGGTCGCGTCGCTAGGTCGGTGGCAAATCGCCGGGTTTATCCTTGATGACGGCAGGTGGTTGCCCGGTGGGCAGTGGACCGGCTGCTCCTTGCCGCGGACCGAGCTGGCCGAGGCGGTACGCGCTCTGACCGACACCGGCGGCGCGGTGACGTTGCCGGGTTATGCCTGGGCATGGGCGTACCCGCTGTGGAGCATCGCTGGGTTACTGGGATACATGTTCGTTTGCGCTAGCCAGCCGCCGTCTCCTGACGACCGGTTCCTGATTCAGGTGGTGGCCCAGCAGACCGGGGTAGCGATCTCCAATGCCCGGCTGCACCAGAAGGAGCGGGCGACCGCGGCCGAGCTTGCCATCACCAACGCCACCCTGCAGCGCGGCATGCAGATCCACCAGCGGCTGACTCGAGTGGCTGCGGCCGGCGAGGGCTCGGCCGGGATCGCAGCGGCGCTGCACGAGCTGACCGGTCTGCCGGTCGCCATCGAGGACCGGTACGGCAACCTGCGCGCCTGGGCCGGTCCCGGTCGACCCGACCCGTACCCGAAGGCACCTCAGGAGCGTCGGGACCAACTGTTGCACCGGTTGATGACCGAAAACCGATCGGTACGGGACGGCAACCGGGTCGCCGCGCTGGCCTCGCCGCGGCCGGATGTGCTCGGTGTGGTCGCGTTGGTGGACCCGGAACGCCGAGCCGACGCCGCGGACATTGTCGCGCTAGAGCACGGTGCCACCGTGCTGGCCGTCGAGCTAGCCAGGCTGCGCGGCCTGGCCGACGCCGAGCTGCGGGTCCGCCGGGACCTGCTGCACGACCTGCTCACCGGGACCGACGACGGGGCGTCCGCCCGGGCCGAGGCGCTGGGCTATGACCTGGGCGCCCCGCACCGGGTGGTGATCGCCGAGGGCAGCGAACAGACCCGGAGCGAGGATGCCTTCCTGCATGCGGTGCAGCGTGCGCTGCGTGGGATGCGGCGCAATGCTCTGCTCGGCACCCGGTCCGGAGTGGTGGTCATGCTGATCGGTGGCGACGCCGACTGGGAGGCGGTCCGGCTAGCCATCCTGACCGAGCTCGGTGGCGGCCATTGCCGGCTGGGTGTGGGCGGGCTGTACCCGCGGCCGTCCCAACTGCCGCGCTCGCTGCGCGAGGCCGAGCTGGCGCTGCGGCTGCAGAAGGCGTCCTCGCCGGTGGAGCAGGCCACCATGTTCGCCGAACTCGGGGTATTGCGGATGCTCGCTTCGATTGCCGACTTGGGTGACGTGGAGGATTTCGTCCGTACCTGGTTGGGTGCGCTGATTGACTACGACCGCGCGCGGCACACCGAGCTGGTCCAGACGCTGACCCAATACCTTCAGCACGGTGGCGGCTACCAGACCACTGCCCGGGTATTGTGCATCCACCGCAGCACCCTGAAGTACCGGTTGCAGCGTATCCGCGAGCTGACCGGGCTGGATCTCAACGACCCGGAAACTCATTTCAACCTACAACTGGCTACCAAGGCGTGGGCCACCCTGAAGGCGCTGCGGTCCTAGCCGGCGGACCGCCGCCAGGCGACAGCCCCGGGTCCGCGTCGTTGCGTTTGATATTCTCGCAGAGAATGGCCGAAATCCTAGCCGGACGAGGTCGATATGGAATAGAATCATGCCGTCTTACCGGCTACCGGCCAGCCGCGTCGGCTGAGTTTACCGGCGGGTTGTCGGCCGCCTGGCCGAGCGGGCGAAGAATACCCTGCGGAATCCTTCCGGCCGGAAAGCTGTTCAGGTCCTGTTGGGCGGGACGTGAGCGGGTGGTCGGATTTCGTGGCGCCGTGGCCTTCGTCCGATGGCTTTGATGACGATTGGAGATTGCAGCGGGATGAGTCCGGCACCCTTCAGTAGGCTGGTTTGCTGCCATTGAGCGGTCCCAGCGCAGCGCGCCCGCCGCGTCACCGCCGCTGGCGATGACGAGTTGTCAACTGGGCGCTGGCGGTCAGGTTCCACTCCCGTACCAGACGGTTGTCTCCGCAGACCGCGAGGATCCAGATCCTGGGATGCGGAAAGGTGCCCATGAGTTCGTCCTCTGGGGACGAAGAACGATCCGAGCGCGCTGACTAACTTGCCGGTTTCAGGGGCGGATGGGTCCGCAGACCGGTAACGGCGAGGGGCCATCGAGGTGATGTGTTGACCGAGACGTTGAACAGTGCCGATCAGCACGTCGCCGGGAGCGGGGGCAGCGATGCGAGTCGTCTGGACGCCGGCCTTAAGCGGTACCGCCAGCTAGGGCTCGTACGCCGGGTCCTCCTACCCTGGGTCCTCGTACGCCATGGCTTGCAGCCGGTGGCCGCGCGGTACCGGCTGGGCAAAACAGCCGGCCCTGCCCGCCTTGTCCCCGGCCGGCAGGTGATCGTGGTCAGGGTGGCGTCCATCTCTCCTCGCGGCGATCACTTGGTCGGCACGTACCGCGGGCCCTTGCTCCCCCGAGGCGGTAGCGGCTGCACTAGGGCGGTGGTCTGCCAGTCGCCGTAAACCCGGTCGACGGAGGTGTCGGCAGGGCTGGTGTTCCCCCAGACCAGCCCTGCCGGCGCTACCGTCGACCGGAGTAGGCGACAACAGGCGGGGAGGCCGCGGTGACTGAGCAGATTGAGACCGGTGAGGCGTGCGTTGGCGGGGCGGACGTAGCCGGATCCGGACTGCGGCTGAACCCCGGGGACCATATCTGCGCCTTTTACCGTCAACCATCCGAGCGCGACGAGATTCTTATTCCGTTCCTGTTGGATGGCCTCAAAGCCGGCGACAAGTGCACGTGCGTGGTCGATAGCTGCGATCCGCAGGATGTTCTGGACCGGCTGGATACTCAGATCGATGTCGGCTCCTACCTGTCCGACAAGCAGCTTGAGGTGCTTGACTCCGACCGTACCTATCTCGCCGACGGTGGCTTTCTACCGGCCCGGATGCTGGAGTTTTGGGCGATGACCCGGCCCCCGGTCGATGGGGTCGGTCAGCGCACCTTCTATCGCAACGTCGGTGACATGAGTTGGGCGCACCGCGACCGGCCCGGGGTAGCTCAGCTCATTAGCTACGAGGCGGAGTTCAACCGGCTTATGGCCGGCCGACCGCACGTCACCATGTGCTTGTACGACCTGCGTCGGTGTTCCGGCGAGCTGCTCTTCGACGTGCTTCGGACCCACCCAAAGGCGCTGCTGGGCGGTATGGTCATCGAGAATCCGTACTACCTCGATCCCGCCGAACTGCTCCGCGCCCCGTCGCACTGAGCCCGGTGCGGCGCCCAACATCACGATCCGGGTGTGGGTTGCGGGGCGTCGGCGAGGTTGCGACGGTTCCAATGCCTGCTCCGCGGCAAGTGCTGTCCGCCCTCCCGTTGTCCCCGCTTGCCCAGTAGTCCCGCTTGCCCAGTGGTCCCGGTGAGGTCGTTGGAATCACGGCTTTCCTGCTGGTCGGTCCCCAACACGTGCGGGTCGATCGGTTTGTGGGGGTTGGCAGGATGCGGGGGGGCCTGGCCGGCCGCTCGGCGAGGGAGTTCCGCTGGCCTCCACGAGCAGGCCACAGCGCACGCGGTGGCGGTATTGCCGGCGAACACGGCGACGCTCGGAATCCCGCCGTGGTGAGCGCGCAGGCTGATCCTCCGCCAAGTCAGCGCGGGGCGCCGGGTGTCGATGATCGCGTTGCTGACGATGGTGTCTCCGATCCCGAGCCACCCGCCAACCCCGGTTGGGTTGAAGCTGCCGCACGGCGTGTATGCCGTCGTTTGCTGGCCGCCGAACACATTGATGACGGTGTTGTGGGCGACCACGTCCGGGTCCACGACCGCCCCGGGCATACAGCCGATGATCGCGATCCCGGCCAGTGCCGCACGCCGGATAGTGTTGTTGACGATCGCATTACCTCCGCCGGGCAACTGCCCGTAGGCGGCGTCTCGTACCGGATGGCGATGCCGTGGGTGGGCGAGTCGTCGACGACGTTATTGGCGATGACCACGTGCTGGGGGTGCTACACCGGCTCGGTGATGGTAGCGACTCTCGGACTGTATCGAGATGCCGGCGTACCAGATCGTATTGCCAATGATCGTCGCTTCCTTGATGCCCTCGAGCTGGATGGGTTGGGGCGAGCTGGGCGTACCATTGATCACATTGTTGGTAATGGCGACATGGGTGGCGCGGACCAGATCGACCGCGTTCCCGGTGGCGGTAGCGTCAATGATGTTGCTGTCCAGGATCAACCCATCGAATCGGCCGCCGCCGATGTTGTCGTTGACGCTCGCCGATCCGCCGAGCGCGTCGAACACGCAGCCCCGGACGACGACCGGGCTGACCTGGTAGATCCAGACCTTGACGTAGTTCAGGTTGGTGAACCGGACCTGAGAGATCACCACCGTTCCCGGCTTTGATCCCACCGGTATTAGCGCGACCATCCGGGCTATCGTCCCCGGGGGGTGAACGTTGGTACGGTCGCCATTGACCGTCAGACCAGACACCGGCACGTCTGAGTTGATGATGCTGACGCTGCTGGCCGCGGTGATGAGGAAGGCGAAGGAAAGTTCGCCCAGTTCTTCCGGTCGAGGAGTACCGGCGTCTGCCCTGTGCCGGCGCCCAGCAGGTTGGTCCGTGACGACAGCCGCAGCGGGTGAGAAAGCAGGTAGGTGCCTGGCGAGAGGTAAAGGACGCTACCGGCTGGCAGCCCAGTTGCCAGTGGTTGCGGCACCGGTCACGAGTCGGTCCGTCCGTCCGCCGGAGCGCCATGGTCGCGCGCGTTCACGCAGCCACCGGGCAGGACACTGCGGCACCGGTCGTGCTCGCGCAGCGGGTAGCCAACGAGCTCGGCACTCCGCCCAGGTGACCTACTTTGACGACGGCGTGGGTCACGACGTGGAGATCGCACTATAGAAGCTGCCCGTGACCGCTGCGCTCCAGGCACTGGCCCGAACCGGTCAGCGGAAACCTGCTGACAATAATGCGACCGATCCTGCCACTGGAACGACACGGCAGTGTCACGCCAGGGCAACGGATGGATCGTTCACTGATGTGCGACCCGTCCAGGAGGCGGGGCGCGTCTAGGGTTCCGCCGCCCGGCAGGGCGGGCCTGGTCCGAGAGACGAGGCGGGTGCTGCGTAGCGTGGCGCGGTAACCGTTCCACGGCGGGAGAAAAGCCCGGGAGGCCAACAGGCCCGGGCACCGTGGGTGGTTCGGGCTCCAGGTTCCGGAGGCCGAACATGACAGCCACCGCGTACGTCCCAACCCAGGCCGCTGATGCGCACGATCTGGAAGGCTTCGGCTATCACCAGCAGTTACACCGCCGAATCGGCAGCTACGGCTCGTTCGCGGCGGGCTTCTCGTTCGTCTCGATCCTGACCACCGTCTTCCAGCTCTTCGCCTTCGGGTTCGCCTTTGGGGGGCCAGCGTTCTTCTGGACCTGGCCGGCGGTGTTCGCCGGGCAAATGCTGGTTGCCCTGTGTTTTGCCGAGCTGGCCGCCCGCTATCCCATTTCGGGTTGCATTTACCAGTGGTCCAGCCGACTGGCCGGGCCGCTGCTCGGCTGGGCGACCGGCTGGCTGATGTTGATGGCGCAGGTTGTGACCGTATCGGCGGCGGCCATCGCGCTGCAGGTGGTGTTGCCGTCGATTTGGTCCGGTTTCCAGTTGGTCGGCGGTGATCCAGCGTTGACCTCGGTGACCGGCTCGACCAACGCCGTACTGCTCGGCGTCCTGTTGCTGGCCGTCACCACAACCATCAACGTGATCGGGGTGAAGGTGATGTCGTTCGTCAACAGCGTCGGCGTCACCTGCGAGTTAGTGGGGGTCGCGCTGCTGGTGGTCCTGCTGCTGGCGCGCAGCGAGCGCGGCCCGGGCATCGTCTTGCACACCGAGGGGGTCGCCGGTACGGGCAGCTATTTCTGGCCATTCTTGATCTCCGCGCTGATGGCGGCGTACGTACTGGTCGGGTTTGACAGCGCGGGGGAACTGTCGGAGGAGACCAAGGATCCGCGCGGTACGGCGCCGCGGACGATCGTCCGCGCGGTCGCCGTCTCCGGAGTTGGCGGGGCACTGATGTTGCTGGCCGCGCTGATGGCCGCGCCAAGTGTCACCGACGGCAACCTGGCCAGCCACGGCCTGCCGTACGTCCTGACCAGCCGGCTCGGCGACACCCTCGGCCGGGTTTTCCTGTGTGACGTGGCGCTGGCGATCAGCGTCTGCACACTGGCCATCCAAACCGCCACCACCCGGATGATCTTCTCGATGTCCCGGGACCGGGTGCTGCCGTTCTCCGCGGCGCTGGGCCGGGTATCCCGGCGGACCGGCACGCCGATCCTGCCGGCGGTCGTGGTGGGCGTACTGGCTGCCGGGCTACTGCTGGTCAACCGCGGCCAGCCGGCGCTGTTCACCGTGCTGTCCAGCGTGTGCATCATGCTGCTGTACCTCGCCTACCTGATGGTGACCGGCCCGCTGCTGCGCCGCCGGCTGCAAGGTTGGCCGGCGGTCGGTGCCCCCAGTGGCCGGACCGCCGCCGGCCGGCCACTGTTCACCCTCGGCCGGTGGGGTCTGGCGGTCAACGCGGTCGCGGTGCTGTACGGAGCGCTGATGGTCGTAAACCTGGCCTGGCCGCGGGCGGCGGTCTTCGACCCGGTGGGCGGGCACTGGTACCTGCGGTGGTTCGCCGAGCTGTTCCTGGCCGGGGCGGTCGGGACCGGTGCGCTGGCCTACCTCCGGCAGCGCTGGGAGAACCGCCGCGAGCTACCAGCCGCGGATCCCCTCCGCTCGGCACCGGGTGCGGAGCTGCTTGACGACACCGGTCTGGCGCTGGACGGTGCGGAGTGAGCGCTGGTGTGCAGTGGGGGCGCGAGCAGCACCAGGTGAGCCAGTACCCAGGCGAGCCAACCCAGGTGAGGAGGCGGCATGCGGGATCCCCTGGTCAGCCATGACGTACCGGGTGGGGCGGCTTGGTCGCTGACGCTGCGGATCGGCCGGGAACTGCGGCTGACCGCGCTCGGCGACGGCGCGAACGCCAGTACCCTGCTGTTCGCGGCCGGCGACTCAGTTGACCGGCTGAACGTACCGGACACCCTCAAGGCCCAGATGAGCGCGCGGATCCGGCCGCCAATGGTGTTGATGTCCGACCGTGGCCTGGCGCTGTGCTCGGTCACCGGCTCCTCGCTGGACTGGCACGACGCGATTTGCGGGCATTCCACCGACGTGCACCTGACCCGCTTCGGCCCATCGTCCTACGCCACCGACCGCAACGGCTGGCGGCGCTCGGCCCGCGCCGGGTTGCTCAGTGAGCTTCGCAAGTACGGCCGTGGACCGGATGACCTGTGCGGCACGGTGAACTTCTTCGCCAAGGTGGTCACCGCCGAGGACCCGACCGGCACGCTGTCCTTCGTCCCGGGGTACGCCCGGGCCGGCGACTGGGTGAGCCTGCGGGCCGAGCAGGACGTCTTGGTGGTGTTCTCCACCGCGCCGCATCCGATGGATTCCCGGTGGGCACCGGCCGCGGTCCGCGCTGAGGTGTTCGCCGCCGCGAGCTACAGCGTGAATGACCCATCGCTCACCTTCCGGCCGGAAAGCGCCCGCGCGCTGGCCCAGACCCGGGAGGTGTACGGATGACCCCGGGAGGTGCCCGCCGGACGATCCCCACCCGGCCCAGCCTGTCCACCCAGGCCAGCGACCTCGATCCGGTGCACGCTGTGCTCGATACCGTGGTCCAAGCCGGCGACGGCTACCTCGGCACCATCCCGGCCGGTGGCCAGTTCCGGATCGTCGACCTGCACGGCAACCAGGCGGTCGACACGCTGTTTTACGATGCCGCCGACCTGACCAACCGCTACAGCGCGATGGACACCATCCGCGAGCAGGGCGCGGTGTACTTGGCCGCCGGCTCCCGGCTGCTGTCGATCAATTTGGACCTACTGGCCACCATCACCGCCGACACTTGCGGTCGGCACGACACCCTGGGCGGGGCCTGCGCGCAGGAGAGCAATGTGGTGCGTTACGGCGTACACACCCGGCATCAGCACGCCTGCCGCGAGACGTTCCTGCGCTACGGCGCCAAGGTCGGGATTGGCCCGCGACAGCTCGGCCATAACATCAACTTCTTCATGAACGTACCGCTGACCGCCACCGGTGGGCTCACCTTCGCCGACGGACTGTCCGGGCCCGGTAAGTACGTCCAGGTACGGGCGGAGCGCGACATTATCGTACTGATCAGCAACTGCCCGCAGCTCAACAACCCGTGCAACGGCTGGGACCCGACGCCGGTCCGGCTGCTCGGCTGGTGGGCGCGGTGACCGTCCTCAACCCGGCCCGATCCGCGGCCCGCGCCTCGCTGGCTGGCGGCACGATCACCGTACTGGCGCCCGGTGTGCAGACCACCGTGCAGGACCTGCCCGGTCGGCGCGGGCTATGGGACGTCGGCGTGCCACCCGCCGGCTCCTGGGACGAGCTGTCCTTCGCGCTGGCCAACATCGCGGTCGGCAACCCGCTGGGCGCGCCGGGCCTGGAGGCTGTGCTGGCCGGGCCGCGGCTGCGGTTCGACCAGCGCGGCCTGGTCTGCCTGGCCGGTGCAATCCGGCAGGCCAGCGTGGACGGTCGCCCGGTGCCAGCCGGGATCGTCACCGCGGTGCCGGCCGGCGGCGTACTAGACCTCGGGCCGTGCGGTCCGCCGGGCAGCCGCGGCTACCTTGCGGTGGCCGGCGGGGTAGCGGTGCCGATCGTGCTGGGCAGCCGGTCGACGTTCCTGCTCGGTGGCTTTGGCGGGTACGCCGGCCGCGCGCTGACCGCCGGCGATGTGCTGCCGCTGGGCAGCGCGGAGAACGCGGCTGCGCCGCTGGATGTCCGGCCGCTGCTGCCGCGGCTGACCGACCGCTGGCAGATCCGGGTGCTGCCCGGGCCGCACGGCGCGCCCGAGCACCTCACTGCGGCTGGCGTGGCGGCGTTCTTCGCCGCAACCTGGACGGTGGACCACCGGGCCGACCGCACCGGCGTACGGCTGGTCGGGCCGGCGCCCGATTGGGCCCGCCCGGACGGCGGCGAGGCCGGGCTGCACCCGTCCAACATCCACGACAGCGCGTACCCGGTGGGCGGGATCATGCTGGCCGGCAACACGCCGGTGATCGTCGGGCCGGATGGGCCGAGCCTGGGCGGTTTCGTGGTGCCCTGCGTGGTCATCCGGGCCGACCGGTGGCTGCTCGGCCAGCTCCGGCCCGGTGACTCGGTACGCTTGGTGCCGGTCTCGCCGGAGTACGCTGCGGCGGCAGCCGAACAGCGTGGGGAGTTGCTGGCCGACATCCGGGCCGCGGCTGCGGCTGAGTTCGAGCGGTCGGTGCACCGGCGGCCGCCGGCCCCGGCGGAAGCGCGGGTTGTCGTACCGGTCGGGGACGTGCCGGAGCTGGGTCGGCGGCCGGCGACCGGTACCGCCCCCGAGCTGACCATCCGGCCGGCCGGCGACCACCACCTGCTGGTGGAGGCCGGAGCGCCAGTGCTCGACCTCACGGTCCGGCTGTGGGTACACCTGCTGGCCGGCGCGTTGCGCGGGCGCGACATGCCCGGGGTGCAGGAGATCGTCGAGGGGGTCCGCTCGCTGCTGGTCGCGGTCGATGAGCGGGTGCTGCCGTTAGCCACGCTGGCTGGCGAGCTCAGCACGCTGGCTGCCGGCGTGCCTGACCCGGCGGCGGTCACCCTCGAGGTCCGGGAGGTCACCCTGCCGATCACGCTGGACCACCCGCAAGCGCACGAGGCAATGGCCCGCTACACCCGCGCGGTCCGGCCGGACGCGCCGTGGTGCCCGGACAACGTCGAGTTCATCCGCCGGATCAACGGGCTGGCCGAGCGGGCCGAGGTCTTCGACATCGTCACCGCGGCCAGCTACCTGGTGGTCGGCTTGGGTGATGTGTACCTCGGCGCGCCGGTGGCCGTACCGATCGACCCCCGGCACCGGCTGGTCACCACCAAGTACGACCCGGCCCGGACCTGGACCCCGGCCAACGCGGTCGGCATCGGCGGGGTGTACTTGTGCGTGTACGGCATGGAGGGTCCGGGCGGCTACCAGCTCCTCGGTCGGACCGTGCCGGTGTGGCGGCACGATCCTGACCCCGACACCCCGCCCTGGCTGCTGCGCCAGTTCGACCGGCTACGGTTCCGGCCGGTCAGCGCCGCCGAGCTGGCCGAGCTGCGGGCCGATATCGCGGCCGGCCGAGCCGACCTGGAGACCCGGCCGGCCACCTTCGCGCTGGCGGAGGTGGCAGCGCTGGCGGCCGAGTGCACTGCCGAGACCGCCGCCTTCCGGGCTCGCCGGCAGGCGGCCTTCGAGGCCGAGCGGGCCCGCTGGGGACTCACTGATGCACCAGTGCTGCGCCAATGATGCGTCAGTCATGCAGCCGGTGAGCCCGCTGGCCGCACTGGCCGCCGCCAATACCGTCGACCAGCCGGTGTTCACCCGACTGCTTACCGAGCAGCAGCTCCGGGCGCTGGCCGACCGGGCTCCCCCTGGCGGCCCGCTGGCCGGGGTGGCGTTCGCGATCAAGGACAACCTCGACCTGGCCGGCGTGCCGACTACGGCAGCCTGCCCGGCGCTGACCACCCCGGCGGCACGCTCCGCAGTGGCCGTGCAGCGGCTGCTCGACGCCGGGGCGGTGCCGATCGGCAAGACCAACATGGACCAGTTCGCGACCGGGCTGGTCGGGACCCGCAGCCCGTACGGCGGGTGTCACAGCGTTGCCTCAGCCGCCCACGTCAGCGGTGGCAGCAGCTCCGGCAGCGCGCTGGCGGTGGCGCTTGGGCTGGTGCCGCTGGCGCTGGGCACCGACACCGCGGGCAGCGGGCGGGTGCCGGCCGCGTTCAACGGGCTGGTCGGGCTGAAGCCGACCCGGGGGCTGGTCAGCACCCGCGGCCTGCTTCCCGCCTGCCCGTCGCTGGACTGCGTCACGACGCTGACCCGTACTGTCGCCGAGGCGCGGGCGGCCTTCGCGGTACTGGTCGCGCCAGACCCGCTGGACCCCTACAGCCGGCCGATGCCGCTCCTGCCGCCAGCCGGGGTGGCCCGGCAGATGCGGGTGCTCGGCGTACCGGCCGGCCTGCTGGATCTGGACGATCCGCACCGGGCCGGCTGGCAGCGCGCGCTTGCGCACGCCGGGACCGTGGCCAAGCTCGTCCCGGTCGATGTCTCAGCCTTCCTCGAAGCGGCCCGGCTGCTGTACGAGGGACCGTTCGTGGCCGAACGGCTGGCCGCCTTTGGGCAGTTTCTAGACCCGGACGGTCCGCACCTGGACCCAACAGTGCGCGGCATCGTACTGGCTGCGGCGAAACTCACCGCGGCCGAGACGTTCGACGGCCTGCGCCGGCTGGCCGAGCTGCGCCGGGCGGCCGACGCGGTCTGGGGCGGTGTGGACGCGGTACTGCTGCCGGTCACCCCGGGTCACCCGCGGCTCGCCGAGGTTGCCGTGGACCCGGTCGGGGTGAACTCCCGGCTCGGCAACTACACCAATATGGTCAACCTGCTCGATCAGTGCGCGGTCGCGGTGCCGGCGGGGGAGCGGCCGGACGGGCTGCCGTTCGGCGTCCAGCTTCTCGCTCCGGCCTTCGCTGACGCACCGCTGCTGGACTTGGCCGGCCGGTGGTGTGGCGAACCCGTGCCAGCCGTCGACCGACCCGCGCACCACGCCCTGATCGCGGTCGCTGGGGCACATTTGACCGGCCAGCCGCTGTGTGGGCAGCTCGTCGCGCTCGGCGGGCGGCTGCACTCACGGGCCCGGACCGCTGGCGGTTACCGGATGTACCGGGTGCCGGGGCCGGTACCGCGGCCTGGCCTGATCCGGTCCGACGGCCCAGCGGACGGGCTGGAGGTCGAGGTCTGGGACCTGCCGTATCAAGGTCTCGGCGAGCTGCTGACCGGCATCGCGGCGCCGCTTGGGCTCGGCTCGGTTGAGCTGGACGATGGCGCCGTGGTTACCGGCTTCCTGGCCGAGCCCGCCGGCCTGGGACCGGCCGACGACATCACCGGCTACGGTGGCTGGCGGGGGTACCTCACCGCCCACTCTCCGGTTCGTTAGACGGTACTGCGGCGGCTGGAGATCGCCCGCCAGATCAGCAGCACGATGATGGCGCCGATCACCGAGCCAAGGATGCCTGCGAAGCCGAGCTGCAGCCGGTGCCCGTGGGAGAACACGAGGTTGCTGAGGAACCCGCCCACCAGAGATCCGACGATCCCCAGCACGAGCGTGCCGAGGATGCCCATCGGGTCGCGCCCTGGTACCAGCAACCGCGCCAGCGCACCTGCGATCAGACCGATGATCAGTAGCCAGATGATAAACATGTCCCGATCCCTTCCTCACCCGTACGGCCCACCCTCGAGGGGTGACCGTCCTGGGGTCGGGATACCCACGACCGGTCGGCTCGAACCTCGACGGGCGGCTGAGCTGCCCGGGGCTGCCTATGGCTGTCTGGGGTCGACCGGCGCTTAGGCTGTGGCGGGGGTTATTCTGCTGCCGAGCGGTGCATCCACCGGCCGCCAGCCGCGCCCGTACCGTCGCCCGGGCCACCCGACCTCGCCCAGCCGCGCGACCCGAACCAGACCCGCATTCGGCCAGGAGGGCAGCAGTGACCGTCGCCCCAGCCCCGATCGCCAGCCGCCCGTACCCACCGCGGCAGGCGACCAAGGGTTCGGTCTTCCTCAGCGTATTGGGGACCACCGACCACAAGACCATCGGCAAGCTGTACTTGGTCACGTCGTTCATATTCTTCCTTATCGGTGGCGTAATGGCGCTACTGATGCGGGCCGAGCTGGCTCAGCCGGGACTTCAGTTCTTGTCCCAGGAGCAGTACAACCAGCTCTTTACCATGCATGGCACGATCATGCTGCTCTTCTTTGCGACGCCGCTGGTGTTCGCGTTTGCTAACCTGGTGCTGCCCCTACAAATCGGCTCGCCAGATGTCAGCTTCCCCCGGCTGAACGCGTTCTCCTACTGGCTGTTCCTGTTCGGTGGGCTGCTGTTGATGGCTGGCTTTCTGACTCCGAATGGGGCGGCTGACTTCGGCTGGTTCGCCTACGCTCCGCTCAACAGCGCGGTCAACTCGCCGGGCGCCGGATCGGACCTGTGGATCGTCGGGCTGATCGTGGCCGGGTTGGGCACTATCCTTGGTGGTGTCAACATGATCACCACGGTGATTACGCTGCGTGCCCCGGGGATGACCATGTTCCGGATGCCAATTTTCACCTGGAACATCTTTGTCACCAGCGTGCTGGTGCTGCTGGCTTTCCCAATCTTGACCGCGGCGCTGTTCGCGCTGCTAGCCGACCGGCACCTGCATGCCCAGGTGTTCGAGGCTGCCAACGGTGGTGCGATGCTCTGGCAGCACCTGTTCTGGTTCTTCGGGCATCCCGAAGTCTATATTGTCGCGTTGCCATTTTTTGGCATCGTCACCGAGGTCTTTCCAGTGTTCAGCCGAAAACCGCTGTTCGGGTATAAGGGCTTGGTCTTTGCCACCCTGGGCATCGGCGCGCTGTCGATGACGGTGTGGGCGCACCACATGTTCGCCACCGGCGCGGTACTGCTGCCGTTCTTCAGCTTCCTGTCCTTCCTGATCGCGGTGCCCACCGGTATTAAGTTCTTCAACTGGATCGGTACGATGTGGCGCGGCGCGCTCACCTTCGAGACGCCGATGCTGTTCGCTCTTGGCTTCCTGACCACCTTCCTGCTCGGTGGCCTGTCCGGCGTGCTGCTGGCCAGCCCACCCATCGACTTCCACGTCTCCGACACATACTTCGTGGTGGCCCACTTCCACTACGTACTGTTCGGCACGATTGTCTTCGCGGCGTACGCCGGGATATACTTCTGGTTCCCTAAGTTCACCGGCCGTTTCCTGGACGAGCGGCTCGGCAAGCTGCACTTCTGGGGCACCGTGATCGGCTTTCATACGACGTTCCTAGTGCAGCACTGGCTGGGTGACATGGGCATGCCACGGCGGTACGCCGACTACCTGCCCACCGACGGGTTCACCACCCTTAACATGATCTCCTCGATCGGCGCGTTCATACTCGGTGCATCGACGCTGCCGTTCTTGTGGAACGTTTACAAGTCCTACCGCTACGGCGAGATCACCGATGCCGATGATCCGTGGGGGCACGGCAACTCGCTGGAGTGGGCCACCTCATCGCCACCGCCGCGGCACAACTTTGTCTCACTTCCTCGAATTCGGTCCGAACGTCCGGCGTTCGAGCTGCATTACCCACATATGGTGGAGCGACTGGAGATCGAGGCGCATGCTGGGCGGGAGCGTGAGACCAGCCGGTGACGGTGGCGCGGTTTTCGGCTGGGTCGCCGCTGCGTCCTGGAGCGCCCGCTCAGGCGGCTCACCGGCAGGGAGGAGCATGCTCCGTCATGGAGCCGCACAGCATTCTGGTGACGGTGACCGGTCGGGACCGTCCCGGCGTGACGTCCGCGTTGTTTGCGTCGCTCGCCGCGCACGATGTCGAGGTGCTCGATATCGAGCAGGTGGTGATCCGTGGCCGGCTGGTACTCGGCGTACTGGTAGCGCTGCACGGTGAGCCGGCCAGGCTGCGCCGCGCGGTGAGCACGTGCTGCGAGGCGCTCGGGATGGATGCCGAGGTCCTCCTCGCCGACACCCCGCGCGATCTCGTGGCCGGAAGCTGGCGGCGTGGCCGGCACCACGTGATCGTGCTTGGTCAGCCGCTGCGGGCTGGTGCGGTGGGTGAGATCGCCCAGCGGATCGCCGATCTCGGCGGCAACATCGACTCGATCTCCCGGTTGTCGCACTACCCGGTAACCAGCTTGGAGCTGATGGTCTCCGGCGCGGACCCCGGCCGGCTGCGCAGCGCGCTGGTCACCGCAGCGAAGGAGACCGGCACCGACATCGCGGTGGAGCGTGCCGGATTGCACCGGCGCAGCAAGCGGCTGCTGGTGCTGGACGTCGACTCCACCCTGGTGCAGGGCGAAGTGATCGAGATGCTGGCCGAGCACGCCGGCTGCGGTCAGCAGGTCGCTGCCGTCACCGCCCGGGCGATGGCCGGCGAGCTGGACTTCACCGAGTCGCTGCGGGCCCGGGTGGCATTGCTGGCCGGGCTGCCGGAGTGGGCGCTGGCCGCGGTCCGGACTGACCTGCGGCTGACTCCGGGCGCACGAACCCTGGTCCGTACCTTGAAGCGGATGGGATACCGGATCGGGATCGTCAGCGGTGGGTTCACCCAGGTCACCGACGCGCTGGCCGCCGCGTTGGGGCTGGACTTTGCCGCGGCCAACACACTGGAGGTCATCGACGGCCGGCTCACCGGCAAACTGGTCGGGTCGGTGGTGGACCGGGCTGGCAAGGCGGCGGCGCTGATCCGGTTCGCCGAGCGGCACGGTATACCGCTCTCGCAGACCGTCGCGGTGGGCGATGGGGCCAACGACATCGACATGTTGAACACAGCCGGCTTGGGGATCGCGTTTAATGCCAAGCCGGTCGTCCGGGCCGCAGCCGACACCGCGCTATCCATACCTTACCTGGACGCGATCCTGTTCATCCTTGGCATCTCCCGGGAAGAGGTGGAGGCCGCCGACGCTGAGGACGCGACCCTGGCGGACGCCGCCGGCAGTCGGCTACCGGAGACTACGGTCCGCTGACGGGGCGCTGGCCAGCGCCGGTGCTGGCGCTAGGACCCGGCATGGTCCCGCAGCACCGGCTCGCCGACCAGCCGTACCCCGGCGTGGGCCAGCTCGGCCAACGCATCGGCGGTGCTTGCCGCCGCGACCCCGGCGGTCAGATCCAGCAGCACGGTGGTGGCGAACCCGGCCCGTACTGCGTCCAGCGCGGTAGCCCGGACGCAGTAGTCGGTGGCGAGGCCGCATACCTCCACCGCACCGACCCGCCGCTTGCGTAGCCAGTCGGCCAGCCCGACGCCGCCGGCCGAACCCTCAAAGCCGCTGTACGCCGCGGAGTGCTCGCCTTTGTCGAAGACCGCCTCCACCCTGCTGGTATCCAGGCCCGGATGCAGCTCGACGCCCGGGGTGCCGACCACGCAGTGCGCTGGCCAGCTTGTGGCGAAGTCGGGAGACTCGGCGAAATGGTTGCCGGGATCGATGTGGTGGTCCCGGGTGACCACCACGTGGTCGCCGTCGCCACCGGCCAGCCGGGCGCTGATCCGCTCAGCGACCTCGGCCCCACCCGGGACCGCCAGGCTGCCGCCCTCGCAGAAGTCGTTTTGCACATCCACCACAATCACCGTGGTACGCATCCCGCCAGTCTGCGCCCGTGCCGCTGCTCAGGACAGGTACGTGGTGGGTATCGCCGGTTCGCCGCGAGACAGCTTCAGCCCCTCCCACGGCAAGCTGACCAGCACCTCCTGGAGGTGCTGCCGGGACTGGGCTAGCGTGGGTAGCCCATCGACCCGGGCGCCGGCCCGGACCAGCGGCATTTGTAGCGGCCGGTCACCCGGCTGCAGTGACCAGCCGGTGTCGTGCACCAGCAGCTCCTCCACCGCGGTACCGGTCGGCTTGTGCCGGCGGATCGCGGTCTTCCAGCCACCATGAGTGGCCTTGTGCTCCGACCGTTTCACCACTGGCCGGCCGGCCACCTCGACCAGCTTGTACACCATGCCCGCGGTCGGCGCGCCGCTGCCGGTCACCACCGCGGTGCCAGCGCCGTAGGCGTCTACGGGGGCGGCGGCCAGTGCCGCGATTGCGTACTCGTCCAGGTCGCCGGACAGTACGATCCGGGTCTGGGTGGCACCCAGCTCGTCCAGCAGCACCCGGGCCTGCCGGGCCAGCACGGCCAGGTCACCAGAGTCGATCCGGATCGCACCCAGCCGCGGTCCGGCAACCCGTACCGCGGTCCGGATGCCCTGGCTGATGTCGTAGGTGTCGACTAGCAGCGTGGTGTCCAGGCCGAGCGCCGCCACCTGCGAGCTGAAGGCGGTCGTCTCGTCGTCGTGCAGCAGGGTGAAGGCATGCGCGGCGGTGCCCAGCGTCGGCACCCCGAAGCATCGGCCAGCAGCCAGGTTGGAGCTGCCGGCGAAGCCGGCCAGGAAGGCAGCCCGGGCGGCGGCCACTGCGGCCTGCTCGTGAGTACGCCGTGAGCCCATCTCGATCAGTGGCCGGCTGGCCGCGGCGGTGACCATCCGGGCCGCCGCCGAGGCGACCGCGCAGTCGTGGTTGAGCACCGACAAGACCAGTGTCTCCAGGACCACTGCCTCGGCGAAGCTGGCCCGTACGGTCAGCACCGGCGAGCCGGGGAAGTACAGCTCGCCTTCGGGGTAGCCGTCCACCTTGCCGCCGAACCGGTAGTCGGCCAGCCAGTTCCGGGTCGGCTCGTCGACCACTCCGTTAGCGGCGAGGTAGGCCAGTTCTTCGGGGTCGAAGTAAAAGTTCTCGATCGCCGCCAGCAGCCGCCCGGTGCCGGCCACCACGCCGTACCGGCGACCTTCCGGTAGCCGGCGGGCGAACGCCTCGAACACGCACTCGCGATGCGCGGTACCGTCCCGCAGCGCGGCGGTGAGCATGGTCAGCTCGTAGTGGTCGGTCAGCAGCGCGGTAGATGAGGCCGTCCAGGTCACGCCTGCTGAGGGTACGGGCCGACCGACCAGCGGCCGTACCGCTGCACCGGGCAGCCGGGGTGGGGCCATCCGGCGGGCCGTGCCACCATAGGGGCATGGCGGGAACCCTCGCTCCGCAACGTACCGAGCAGACGGGGCACGACGCGCATCACGACCCGGACCGGCCGTGGATCACCATCGTGTGGAACGATCCGGTGAACCTGATGTCCTACGTGGTGTACGTCTTCCAGGACCTGTTCGGCTACAACCGTGACAAGGCCACCGGGCTCATGCTGGACGTGCACTACAAGGGCAAGGCAGTGGTCTCCAGCGGCTATCGTGAGCAAATGGAATATGACGTCAGCCGGCTGCATGCGGCCGGGCTGTGGGCCACTCTCCAGCAACCGTAGATGGAGTGGGTGGGCCGGCGCGGAGCCGGCATCGTGATGCGCTTCGACGCGGCGGACGCACAAGTGCTGCGCGGTTTGATTGCGGCCGTGCAGGATATGGTCGCCAGGGACCCAGCCGGAGGGCCAGACCGGGCCATGCCTGGCCCGGGGCAGGCTGGCTCGGCCGACGTGGCGAGTTCGCTGGAGGAACTGCTCGGGGACGGCTTAACGGCCGACTCACCACCCGCTGGCGGGCCGCCGGCTTCCCCCCGCGATCCAGTGCTGGCCCGGCTGCTTCCGGACGGCTATCGTGACGACCCGGCAGCCGCCGGCGAGTTCCGCCGGCTGACCGAGCCGTCGCTGCGCCAGCACAAGTACGATGCCGCCCAGCAGGTACTCGACTCGCTGCCGCCGGCCGGTGGCCGGGTCTGCCTGGACGGTACGACCACCCGAGCCTGGCTGTCCGCGCTCAACGACATACGGTTGGTGATCGGAACCCGGCTGGATGTTACCGAGGATATGGACGTACCGGAGCCGGATGACTCGGCCGCGCCGGGCTATCAGCTCTACCGCTGGCTGTCGGTGCTGCAGGAGCTGCTGGTTGAGGCAGTGATCGGCGAGACTCGGCTGGACTGAAAGTCCTACGGACAGGGCACCCTAGAGCGGGCAATTAGGACCGGTCAAGCCAGCTTCGGGGGGCAATGTGGCCAGGGGTCGGTACCCTGGCAGGTGTGCTCACCATCGACCGGGTGACCTACGACGCCATCGTCGCGCATGCTCGCCGGGACCACCCGGACGAGGCGTGTGGGCTGGTTGCTGGGCCGGCTGGCTCGGATCGGCCGGCGCGGTTCGTACCGATGACCAATGCCGAGCGCTCGACCACCTTCTACCGGTTTGACTCCGCCGAGCAGTTGCGGATCTGGCGGGAAATGGATGACCGGGACGAGGAACCCGTGGTCATCTACCACTCGCACACCTCAACTCAGGCGTACCCGTCCCGTACCGACATCTCCTACGCGAGCGAGCCGGGGGCGCACTACGTGCTGGTGTCCACCCGCGCCCCCGATGAGGTGGAGTTCCGGTCCTTCCGGATCGTCGAGGGCGCGGTGATCGAGGAGGAAGTCGAGATCGTCGAGCGGTATTTGCTCGGGCACACCCCGGCCGCCACCGTCTACGACTGTCCGGCCGGCTGACCGCGGCGCGGAATCAGCCGTAGCCGTCGTGCGGTTGTCCCTTGCGGCCGTCTTGTCCCGCCGCCCCCACGCCCGCCCGCCATTCACCCGCGAGGAGCACCGAACAAATGGCGATAGAGGTCCGCATCCCGACAATTCTGCGTAGCTACACCGGTGGTGAGAAGGTCGTCAAGGCGACCGGAGACACCTTGGCCGAGCTGGTCGATGATCTGGAGACCAGGCACCCAGGTCTGAAGGAGCGGTTGATCACCAGCGGCGGCGGCCTGCACCGGTTCGTCAACGTCTACGTCAACGACGAGGATGTCCGGTTCACCGGGTCGTTGGGGACCCCGCTGAAGGACGGCGACTCGGTGACGATCCTGCCTGCCGTTGCAGGCGGTGCTAGGGGGGCAGTCCGATGGCCCGTTTCGACTCGCTGATCGACTCCCTCGGCGATACTCCGCTCATCGGCCTGCCCCGGTTGTCGGCTGTGGTCGGGCACGGCACGAGGGACGGCGCTGGCGCGCGCGGCACAGGGCAGCCAGAGGTCCGGCTGTGGGCGAAGCTAGAGGACCGCAACCCGACCGGCTCGATCAAGGACCGGGCGGCACTGTATATGGTGACGCAGGCGGAGAAGGACGGGTTGCTACAACCTGGCTGCACGATCCTGGAGCCGACTAGCGGCAACACCGGCATCTCGCTGGCGATGGTGGCTAAGCTGCGCGGCTACCGGCTGATCTGCGTGATGCCGGAGAACACCTCAGTGGAACGGCGCCAGTTGCTGCAGATGTACGGCGCCGAGATCCGGTTCTCGTCGGCCGCTGGCGGCTCCAACGAGGCAGTCCGGGTGGCTAAGGGGCTGGCGGTCGAGCACCCGGACTGGGTGATGCTCTACCAGTACGGCAATCCGGCCAACGCCCAAGCGCACTACGAGACCACCGGTCCGGAACTGCTGCGCGACCTGCCGTCGATCACCCACTTCGTGGCTGGGCTGGGCACCACCGGCACGCTGATGGGGGTTGGTCGGTACCTGCGCGAGCAGCGTCCGGACGTCCAGATCGTGGCGGCCGAGCCGCGTTACGGCGAGGCGGTGTACGGGCTGCGCAACATCGATGAGGGCTTCGTACCGGAGTTGTACGACGACTCGGTGCTGACCGCCCGGTTTTCGGTGACCAGCGCGGACGCGCTGCGGCGGACCCGGGAGCTGGTCGAGACCGAGGGGATCTTCGCCGGGATCTCCACCGGCGCGATCGTGCACGCCGCGCTGGCGATGGCGGAGCGGGCAGTGCAGGCTGGGCAGCCGGCCGAGATCGGGTTTGTGGTGGCTGATGCGGGCTGGAAGTACCTGTCCACCGGTGCGTACGCGCCGGACTTGGCCGCAGCCGAGCAAGCGCTGGAAGGCCAGCTCTGGGCATAGCTGGGGACAGTGGAGGTAGTTATCCACAGGCCCGTTTGCTGCCCTCGCTATCTGTTCAGCGTATGGCAGGATGACATCGCAGAGTGTCGGGCTTGCAACGGTCTGGAGCCGCGTGTGCTGAATGGCGGCGTCTGGACCGATGTCACCGCGTCGACAACAGTTGCGAGGGGTACGCACCATGGGGATCGAACGCTATCCCGACGGCCAGCGACCACCGCTTGACGAGCGCTGGCCGGGTACCGAGCAGGCCGGTCAGGGACCGCTGCACTTGGACCCGGCTGGGCTGCGGCGGGCGCTGGACCCGTTGGTCAGCAAGCTGGGGGAGCTGGGCGGCGCGGGAAAGGGCGGCCTGCGCGATATCAGCGAGCGGGCGGGTCGGGCCCGTGGCGGAGGTGCCTGGGGAGCGTGGCTGACCGCCGATCGGGTCAACAACTTCCACGGCTCGGTTGTGGAGCTGTACCTCGCCTGCTACCGCGAGATGCTGACGCAGCTGGGTCGCGTCCTTGAGCTGGCCAAGCAGAACGCGCACACCACCACCGGAGCCGATGCCGATGCTGGCCAGTCCTTCGTTGATATCCGGGACAATGCGGCGGGTATCGCGGTTCCTGATTCGTCCAGCACGCCGATCGCGCCGGTCAGCAACGACGGCTCGTTCGACTGAGCGGGGGTTCTCGTGGGCAAGGGAATAGACCGAACCGTTGCGTTCACGCCGGTGCTGTCGGCCGATCAAGAGAACATCAACTGGGTAGCCACCAATGGCTCGGTGTTCGAGTGGGTGCAGCAGCGGTTGACGGAGTTGCAGACCAGACTGCCGGGCCTTGATGAGGCTGGTTATGCCTGGCTGGATCAGTCCAGCGCCATGACGGACTTCGCCGAGACCATCCGGGTCGCCGCCAGCCATGCCGCTGAATGCTGGAGTGGCGAGCCGGCGGCGGTGCAGTTCCAGCAGGCTCTGGCCGCGTTGTGGGGTACGGCCGACCGGATGGGAACCCTCGGCTTGCTGATGGGCCGGTTCGTGCAGAGCTGCGCCCAACACGCCCGCAACGCCGCCGGCCGCTTTGAGGACCAGGCCGTACCGGTCCGGCGGGTCGAGCAGGCATTCGGGCCCAAGCTAGGCCAGCGAGTCAGTTCGCCCGGCCAGCCCACGCCGAGCGCATCCGACTATGCCGCCTGGCAAGTCTTCGACGGCCTCAACCACGCTTGGGACGACGAAGCCCAACACACCGCTCCCCACGACCTCCACGTCACCTTCCCATTCCCTCCACGCAACGATCATTACGATAACGATGGAAGGATTACGGGTGCTACTTGGGACGCCCCGCTCGGCGGCGGCGCCGGATCGGGTGGTGACGGCAGTGAATACTTACAGCCACCACCACTGGCCGGATATTTCGGCGGCGGTGGTCTGCCCAGCATGACTCTCGGACCATCTCGGACGCCTAGTCAGCCCGGGTTGGCTGATCCCCCTGGCTCACCGGGTGATCACCGTATTGGTGGCGGCACGGGCTCGCCACACGAGGGCTCGAACTTGGCCGGCGGCGGCGGAGCGGGCGGTATCGGCGGCGGTAGGCTGACGGGCGTTGATCCAGGTAGCTCTGGAGCATCCGGCGAGACGGGAGTACCCGGGGAACTCCGGTCACCGGGTGGCCTTGAGGGTGTCGCCGGTCGGGGAGCAGGTGCTGGAGCATCTGGGACGCTGGAGTCGGCTGGCCGCAGTGGTGGCTTCGCCCCGCTGGTCGGGGGCCACGGGAGTAGGGAGGACGAGCGGGCACGCGAACGTCGCTACTGGCTGGCCGAGGACGAGGCCTGGGCTATCGAGGAGCCGCTGCCTGGGGTGTTGATGGGCGAATACCAGCCACCTCGTACCGACGACGAGGACGACTGGTAATGCGGGGCGCCCGGCGGCGCCTGACTGGCGCAGGTGCAGTGGTAGCCGCTTGTGCGCTCGCCTGTGGCGCCGCGGTCCCAGCCGTTGCCGACACTGCGCCGCTCGGCGGTCGGGAGTGGTGGTTCAACTCTTGGCGTGTGCAGACCGACATATGGCCAAATACCAAGGGTGCGGGCGTGATCGTAGCTGTTCTTGACTCCGGAGTAGCCTCCGTTCCCGATCTATCCGGCGTCGTTCTTCCTGGCTACGACGTTAGCGACCACCACGGCGACGATCGGCACGACATTGATGCTCACAGCCATGGCACACGCATGGCCAGCCTAATCGCTGCCCAGGGCAACGCAACCGGCATGCTCGGCCTTGCCCCCAAGGCCAAGATCCTGCCGGTGATTACTGGAGAAGGTGTCGACAGTATCACGGATCAAGAGATGGCTGACGCTATTCGGTGGGCTGCCGATCACGGCGCCAACGTCGTTAACATGTCGTTTGGTGCCGACGGCAGCATCGGTGGCTGCCCGCAGCCCGTTCAGGACGCGGTCCGTCACGCTGTCGTCGATAAGGACGCGGTGCTAATCGCCGCTGCCGGAAACAGCGGTGATACGGACAACCCGGTTTCCTTTCCGGCCGACTGCGTGGGTGTGGTTGCTGTTGGGGCTGTTGACCGGATGGCTCGACCTTGGCCGAAGTCCCAGCGGCAGCCGTACGTCGATGTGGCCGCACCGGGCGTCGACATGGCCGGGGTGGACCGTACCGGTCGGCTGTCGCTGGGCGCGGATGGCACCAGCGACGCGGCCGCGTTGACTTCGGCCGGTATTGCGTTGATCCGGTCTGCGCATCCAGAGCTGACTGGTCGGCAGGTGGTGGCTCGGCTGCTGGCAACCTTGCGGGACCGGCCGCCGGCTGGCCAGAAGGACCCACAGCGCGGCTACGGAACGATCCTGCTGGACAAGGCAGTCAACGACTCGATTCCACTCGACGCGCCTAACCCGATCTACGACGAGTTGCAAGCTGGTACGCCCTCCGCGGTCCCGGCGAGCGCGAGCCCGCCGATCCACAGCGGTGCATCGGTTGGTATGAGTCCGGTGCGGTCCAGCGGCAGCAGCGCAGCCGTCATCCTGGTCACCGTGTTGGCCGGGACAGGAGGGCTTACCCTGGTTGGGCTGGTCTTGCTCGCGGTGCGCCGCAGGCGACCGCCGGTAACAACCCCGTACCGGTCCGGGCCGGCGTATCAACCGACCGCCGACGGTACTCCCTACCAGGCGTCCCACCAACCGCCGTGGCAGTCGGGGCCCGGTTCGCCGCCGCCTCCCATGCCACCGGGTCGACCGAAGGGGTGAGCAGAAACGAGGAACGATCTGGGGACCGTGCCGGACCGGTTCTTAGCCGCACGTCGGTACTTGTTGTTCCGCCGAACCGACAGTGGGGTCCACCTGCCAACCGGCACGCTGGCGAGCCCAGCGCCGTACGCTAAATCCCGATGAGCACCGGGACCGCAGCGAGCACGCCGATCGGGATCTTCGATTCCGGCGTCGGTGGGCTGGTCTTGGCCGGGTGTGGCCAGCTTGTCGGTTCGGGTCTGACAGCGCTGGTGCGTGCCTGCAACAGCGCTAGGCCAGTCCGACCCGGCCTGGTCGAGACCGGTGATCTTGCCGCCGGCCAGCGGTTGAGGCAGCGGCCGCTGAGTCCGGAGATCGATCAGGTCGGTGGACTGGACAGCGACCACAGCCACCGCAACGAGGTCTCCGTAGAACCAAAGATACGGGCACCTGAAATACCGGTACCTGAGACACGAGTCCCTGCGATGCGCATTGAGGCGCGTAGTGCTGGAGTGACGCATGCGACTTAGCGTGATCGGCTGTTCTGGTAGCTTTCCGGGACCGACGGCGGCCTGCTCGGCGTACCTGGTCGAGCAGGACGGGTTCCAGCTCCTGCTGGACCTGGGCAATGGGGCGCTCGGGCCGCTGCAACGGTATACCGGGCTGTTCGACATCGACGCGGTGCTGCTCTCGCACCTGCACGCCGACCACTGCTTGGACGTGTGCTCCTACGTGGTGGTACGCCGGTACAACCCTGCGGGACGGTCGCCACGGATCCCGGTGCTCGGCCCGCGCGGCACGCATGGCCGGCTAGCGGCGGCGTACGATCCGACCAGCACCGACGGGCTAACCGACGTGTTCGCCTTTGGCGCGCTGGAGCCGGGAACTCGTGAGTTGGGGCCGTTCACCGTGCAGTTTGACCGGGTCAACCACCCGATCGAGACCTTCGCGATGCGGCTGACCACTGGCCAGACCTCGCTGACCTACTCCGGCGACACGGCGCCGTCCGACGCGCTGGTCCGGCTGGCCGCCGGCTCGGACGTGCTGCTCTGCGAGGCGTCGTTCGAGGACGGTACCGGCAGCCCGCCGGACCTGCACCTGACCGGCCGGGAGGCCGGCGAGCATGCCGCAAAGGCGGTGGTCGGCAAGTTGCTGGTGACCCACATCCCGCCGTGGGCGGATTCGGACCGGATCGTGGCCGCCGCGGCTGAGGCGTTCGGCGGCCCGACCGAGCAGGTTAGCGTTGGCGCGACGTACCAGATCTAACCGCTAAGCCGGCAGCACGCGATCGGGTCAACTGGGGCCGGTCAGCCAGCAAGGAAGGACAGCCGGACCTGCCGGGTCGGATTGTCGCAGTTGGTATCGACCAGGCAAATGCTCTGCCAGGTCCCCAGCATGAGCCGACCGTCGGTGACCGGCACGCATGCGTACGGCGAGACCAGTGCCGGCAGCAAGTGGTCGCGGCCATGACCGGCCGAGCCGTGCCGGTGCTGCCAGCGATCGTCGAGGGGGAGCAGCCGGTCTACCGTGGCGAGCAAATCTGCCTCGCTGCCGGCACCGGTCTCCATGATTGCCACACCGGCCGTCGCGTGCGGGACGAATACGTTCAGCAGCCCGTCCCCGTTGCCGGCCACGAACCGCTTGCAGTCCGCGGTCAGGTCATGGACCGCCGGGTGGGAGCCGGTCCGTACCGTCAGCACCTCACTACGCATACTGCGATCCTGCCAGGCCGCAACCAGGCGGTAACGACGGGCCGGATCGGCCGAATAGCCGGCGACACTAGGCTCGCTGCCATGACGCGACTCGACGACCGTGCACCTGACCAGCTCCGTCCAGTGACGATAACCCGCGGCTGGCAGCGCTGGGCCGAAGGCTCGGCCCTGATCGACTTCGGCAGCACCCGGGTGCTCTGCGCGGCCAGCGTCACCGAGGGAGTACCGCGCTGGCGGAAGGGCAGCGGGCTCGGCTGGGTCACCGCCGAGTACTCAATGCTGCCGCGGGCCACCCACACTCGCAACGACCGGGAGTCGGTCAAGGGCCGGCTCGGTGGGCGTACGCACGAGATCAGCCGGCTGATCGGTCGCTCGTTGCGGGCGTGCATTGACTTGGCCGCGCTTGGCGAGAACACCATCGCGATCGACTGCGACGTGCTGCAGGCCGACGGCGGGACCCGGACCGCGGCGGTCACCGGAGCGTACGTGGCGCTGGCTGACGCGGTGGGATGGCTGCGCCGCCGGGGCGCGCTGACCGGCAACCGCCAACCGTTGCCGACCTCGGTGGCCGCGGTCAGCGTCGGCGTGATCGATGGCGAGCCGCGGTTGGACCTGTGCTACGAGGAGGACACCCGCGCCGACACCGACATGAACGTAGTGTGCACCGGCGAGGGGGCGTTCGTGGAGATCCAGGGCACCGCCGAGGGTGCGGCGTTTGACCGGTCCACGTTGGATGCTCTGCTCGACCTCGCGGTCGTTGGCTGCGCGGAGCTGGCCAAGCTGCAGCAGCAGGCTCTCGCCCTGTGAGCCGGACAGGCACGCTGCTGCTGGCCACCCGCAACGTCAAGAAGCTCGCTGAGCTGCAACGGATCCTGGCCGGAGTGGTGCCGGTAGAGCTGGTCGGGCTGGCTGACGTCGCGCCGTACGAGGAGGCGCCGGAGACTGGGGCGACCTTCGCTGAGAACGCGTTGGCCAAGGCGCGTGAGGCGGTAGCGCACACCGGCCTGCCCGCGGTGGCCGACGACTCCGGGCTGGCGGTTGAGGCGCTGGCCGGCATGCCCGGCGTGCTGTCCGCCCGGTGGGCCGGCCCGGCCCGCGATGACGCGGCGAACCTGCGGCTGGTGCTCGACCAGATCGCCGACTTGCCTGACGACCGGCGTGGGGCGGCGTTTGTCTGCGCGGCCGCGCTAGTGACCCCGGCCGGGCAGGAGCGGGTGCTCGAGGGCCGGGTGGATGGCGTCCTGCTGCGCGAGCCGCGCGGCACCGGCGGGTTCGGCTACGATCCGATCTTCGTGCCGGCCGGTGAGACCCGCAGCACCGCGGAGCTGAGCCCCGCCGAGAAGGACGCGATCAGCCACCGCGGCAAGGCGTTCCGGGCACTCGCCGAGCACATCGCGGCCGCACTCACTGGGTAGCCCGCCCCCCAATCCCCCCAATCCCGCCGATCTTGACGAAGATGCTGGAATTCTGGCTTGGACAGCGACATGTTCGTCAAGATCGGCGGGGTGCGATGGTGCGGAAGGGGGGAGTCGAACCCCCACGCCCGAAGGCACAGGAACCTAAATCCTGCGTGTCTACCTGTTCCACCACTCCCGCAGTACGTCCACCCTACCGGCGCCGGGCCGGCCTGCGGCTGTCCGGGGCGGTCCGGACGGGGCCGCCGGGTGGGATCCGCGTGGCCTGGGGTGGCGCGCCCGGCGGCCTGGCCCGGGGGCCTCAGACGCCCAGTTCGCGGCGCAGCTTGGCGACGTGGCCGGCAGCCTTCACCCCGTACATCGCTCGTTCCAGGATGCCGCGCTGGTCGACGACGAACGTCGAGCGGATCACCCCGACCACGGTCTTGCCGTACGACTGCTTCTCGCCGTACGCGCCGTAGCTGGTCAGCACCGTCCGGTTCGGATCCGACAGCAGCGGGAAGCTCAGCCGCTCGGCATCCCGGAACGCGGCCAGCTTAGCCGGCTGGTCCGGGCTGATCCCGACCACCGCGTAGCCGGCCTCGGCCAGTTCCGGCAGGCTGTCCCGGAAGTCGTCGGCCTGGGTGGTGCAGCCGGGCGTGAGCGCGGCCGGGTAGCAGTAGACGATCACCCGCCAGCCCAGGTAGTCCGACAGCGACACCGGCGCGCCGTCTGCGTCTGGCAAGGTGAACGGCGGGGCCGGCTCGCCGACGGCCAGCCGGCCCGGCCCCGCTGGGTTGGGTCCGGCTGGATTCGACTCCACTGGGTTGGATCCCGCTGGGTTTGGCCCCGATGCGTTCGGCATGGCGGCCACGCTACAACGTTCTCGACCCCTGCGGTGGCGGCTGAGACTAAGGTCAGGCTTGCCTAGTCGCAATGGGGGAATGTCATGCGTCGAATGTTGGCGACCGGCAGCGCTGTCGTCGTAGTGGTCGTCGTACTTGGCCTGCTCGCCGGCTGCTCGGACGACGGCGCCGGGGTACGGAGCGGGTCCACCTCGACATCCGGCAGCGGCTCCGGGTCGTTGGCCGAGCAGGACGTCAGCGGCCCGGCCAAGAACAAGCAACTACAGGCTGCGGTGGCCTCCTACCGCAGCTACGTGCTCAACCAGGTCACCGGGCTGCGGACGGCGACCACCGACTTTACCAACGCG